>Ga0214163_1000158_pt1 | contig 31335 bp, 39 predicted proteins | sample LakMenepilimnion_2_FD_153001 | JGI IMG/M metagenome (GOLD analysis project Ga0214163, IMG submission 153001) | Freshwater microbial communities from Lake Mendota, WI - Practice 15JUN2010 epilimnion v4 | ecosystem: Environmental > Aquatic > Freshwater > Lake > Epilimnion/Euphotic zone | place... | reverse complement strand
CTCGGCAGCAGGCGGTTCAACTTGTAGGCGATGTCGTCGATGGTCTCGCGACCGAGTCTGGCCAACTGGGTTTCGGTTAGGTCGAAGTGCGCCACCTGATGCAACGCGTGCACACCGGCGTCGGTGCGACCCGCAACGCGCAGCGAAAAGTCAATCTCGCTCTCGCCAAAAATCAGCGTCAGCGCTTCGAGAAATGCCGCCTGGATCGTGCGCAACTCTGGCTGTTTCGACCAACCGAAGAAGTCGGTTCCGTCATAGCCGAAGTCGATACTTAAACGAGTGAACCCGCCGACGTTTAGGTCAACGGGTTCGCTCATGAGAATTGAGATTACTCTGCTTTGGTCTCTTCTGCAGCAGCTTCTTCGGCCGGAGCCTCGGTTGCCTCTGCTTCAACTTCTGCAACAGCTTCTGCTGGAGCTTCGGTTGCTTCGACCTCAACTGCTGCGTCTTCTGCGACCTCGGTTGAAACTTCTTCTTCAACGACATCTGCAACAACAGCTGCTGCAGCGCCGGCCTTAACCGCGTTGCTTAGCTTGGTCTTGTTTGCCTTTGGCTTTGCGTTCACTGGCTCGAGAACCAACTCGATTAGTGCCATCGGTGCGTTGTCGCCCTTGCGGAAACCGAGCTTGGTGATGCGTGTGTAACCACCCTCACGGTCTGCAACCTGTGGTGCGATGTTGGTGAACAACTCGTGCACAACCGACCTCTCGGTTAGCTGAGCAATTACGCGACGACGTGCGGCTAGGTCTCCGCGCTTCGCAAAGGTGACAAGGCGCTCGGCCAACGGACGAAGGCGCTTGGCCTTGGTCTCGGTGGTAGTGATCTTGCCGTGCTTGAAAAGCGAGGTAGCCATGTTGCGAAGCATTAGGCGCTCGTGCGCTGGTCCGCCTCCGAGACGTGGGCCTTTAGTAGGTGCTGCCATTAGATTTCTCCTCTTGGATGAGCTAGCGGCTTACGCCTGCTGGCCGTCTTCGTCGTCGTAGTTTGAGCTGAAGTAGGTAGCGTCAAAGCCCGGAACTGAGTCGCGGAACTTTAGGCCCATTGAGGTGAGCTTGTCGCGCACCTCGTCGACCGACTTGCTACCAAAGTTGCGAATGTTCATCAACTGGTCTTCTGAGAGGTTGATCAACTCTGCAACAGTGTTGATTCCCTCACGCTTGAGGCAGTTGTATGAGCGAACGGTTAGGTCTAGCTCTTCGATTGGCATTGCCAACTCTGGAGATAGGTTTGCCTCGACCGGCGCTGCTCCAAGCTCGATACCCTCGGCTGATTCGTTCAGCTCTTTGGCAAGACCGAACAGAGCAACAAGGGTGCTACCAGCCGATGCGAATGCATCTTCTGGAGTCATTGAAGGCTTGGTCTCAACGTCGACAACTAGCTTGTCGAAGTTGGTGAACTCACCCGCACGAGTTGCCTCGACGCGGTATGAAACCTTGAGAACTGGAGAGTAAATCGAGTCGATTGGAATCCAGTCGGCATCTGCGTTTGGGTTGCGGTTCTGTGAAGCCTGAACGTAGCCACGGCCACGCTCGATGGTTAGCTGCAACTCGAACTTTGCCTTGCCGGTGATGGTTGCGATTACCAATTCAGGGTTGAAGATCTCAACGCCTGCAGGAACCTGAATGTCGGCAGCAGTAACTGTGCCAGCGCCATTCTTGATCACGTGGGCAACTACTGGCTCATCGTTGTCGCTCGAAACTACGAGCTCCTTGATGTTCAGGATGATCTCGGTGACGTCTTCTTTCACGCCATCGATGGTGGTGAATTCGTGCTTCACTCCTGCGAAACGCACGTTAGTAACTGCTGCTCCAGGAATCGAAGAAAGCAAGGTGCGGCGGAGTGAGTTACCAAGGGTGTAACCGAAACCTGGCTCGAGTGGCTCGAGGGTGAAGGTCGCGCGGTTTGCACCGGTTGATGTTGGCTTCAATGTTGGGCGCTGTGCAATTAGCACTATTTATTCCTTTCACAAAGACATCCACTATTTGATGTCTAGTTTTTTAACTTCGCAGTGGCCACTGCGAAGGTTTGTTGCGGAAAAAGCTTTTAGTTAGACGCGGCGACGCTTTGGAGGGCGGCATCCGTTGTGAGCCTGTGGGGTCACGTCAGAGATTGAACCAACCTCAAGACCTGCGGCCTGAAGTGAACGGATTGCGGTTTCGCGACCTGAGCCTGGGCCCTTCACGAAAACGTCAACCTTCTTTAGGCCGTGCTCCTGCGCCTTGCGGGCTGCCGACTCAGCAGCAAGCTGAGCAGCGAACGGGGTTGACTTGCGCGAACCCTTGTAGCCCACGTCACCTGATGATGACCATGAGATAACCGCTCCGGTTGAGTCGGTGATCGAAACGATGGTGTTGTTGAAGGTGCTCTTGATGTGCGCCTGACCAACAGTGATGTTCTTGACTACCTTTTTGCGAGGCTTACGGGCTCCCGCTGCAACTTTCTTAGGTGCTGCCATGAGTTTTCTCCTGAATTCTTTCGTCGAGTGCTCTGCTAGTTACTAGCGAGCAACCTTCTTCTTGCCGGCCACGGTGCGCTTTGGACCCTTGCGAGTACGAGCGTTGGTCTTGGTGCGCTGACCACGAACAGGAAGTCCCTTGCGGTGACGAATTCCTTCGTATGAACCGATCTCAACCTTGCGGCGAATGTCGGCAGCGACGTCACGGCGAAGGTCACCCTCAACTTTGTAGTTGCCTTCGATGTAGTCACGAATTGCGACGAGCTGGTCGTCTGACAAATCTTTTACACGGATGTCTTTGTTGACTTTGGTGTCAGCAAGAATCTTGACCGAACGAGTGCGGCCAATTCCGTAGATGTAGGTAAGTGCGATTTCGACGCGCTTCGCGTCTGGAATATCTGCTCCGGCAACACGTGCCATTGGATTTCTCCTTGTTGTAAAAGGTCTGCAGCATCACACCCCAATTTCTTGGGCTTCGGCCTTTTCCGAAGGTGACATCTTTCGATGTTGTGGTGCCTTTTGTTTTTTGGTGCTATGTATTTCTGTTTAGCCCTGACGCTGTTTGTGGCGAGGGTTTTCGCAGATAACCATGACGCGACCGTGGCGACGAATAACTTTGCACTTGTCGCAAATCTTCTTGACGCTTGGGTTTACCTTCATGTCTCTTACTTCTTCTTAAGGGTTATTGCTAACCGTTTATTTGTAGCGATAGATAATGCGGCCACGAGTCAGGTCGTATGTGCTCAGTTCTACAATCACGCGATCCTCCGGGAGGATTCGGATGTAGTGCTGACGCATCTTTCCTGAGATGTGAGCCAGAACTTTGTGACCATTGTCGAGCTCTACTCTGAACATTGCGTTCGGAAGAGCTTCAACCACACTGCCCTCGATTTCGATGACACCGTCTTTGTTGGCCATAAATCCTTTATCTACTAGCTTTTGGCGTAACGAGCGCACAAAAAACAACACAAATTTGTGTGGGATTAAGTGCAGAAACACCGACTCTCAATCCTATGCCTTTAAGCAGGTTATTGCTAGTCTGCAGGCCAATTTTCTGGCTGACCCCAGCCGATCCGAGCTAAAGCTGCGAAATGGGGGTTGGCACGATGCCAAACGGGGCTAATCCGGCTACTCCGCCGTCTTCTGCTGTCAAAACCCAGATTCCGCCCTCGTGAACCGCTACCGTGTGCTCCCAGTGAGCCGCATCCGAGCCATCTTTGCTCGAAACGGTCCAACCGTCGGCCAAAACCTTCACCCGGTCAGAGCCGCCGGTGACCATTGGCTCGATGGCAACGACTAGGCCTGGAAGAACCTTCGGGCCCTTGTGACGGGTCTTGTAGTTGAACACCGGTGGCTCTTCGTGCATCGTGCGGCCGATTCCGTGACCGATGTAATCCTCGAGAATGCCGTAGTCGCGCCCGTGCTCCTCGGCCTGCTCATAGATGAAGGCTTCGATTGCCGTGCCCACTTCGTTGAGAAATTCGGCCTTGGCCAGCGCTGCGATGCCAACCCAGAGCGAACCCTCGGTTACGTCGCTGAGCTGCTGGCGCGAGGCCACGAGTTCGGCGTCGGCTTCACCCGGAACCACAATCGAGAAGGCGCTGTCGCCATTCCACTCGTTGAACTCAGCTCCGCAGTCAATCGACAGAATGTCGCCGGCCTGCAAGATTCGATCGGCACGCGGGATACCGTGCACGATTTCGTCGTTGATTGACGAGCAGATGGTGTGAACGTATCCGTCAACCAATTGAAAGTTTGAGCGAGCCGAGTGGCTGCGAATGGTTGCATCGGCGATGTTATCGAGCTCGAGGGTAGAGACACCAGGCTTTACGGCATCTCGAACGGCATTCAAAGCCATGCGGGTGATTAGCCCGGCCTCACGCATCTTGAGAATCTGTGCGTTGGTTTTGGCTGTGTATTCTTCGCGGGCCATTAGTTTTTGCTAATGCCGCGCTTGCTAAGTGCATCGACGATGCGTTCGGTGACAACAGAAACTTCTCCGAGGCCATCAACGGTGATAACCAAGTCGCGAGCGGCGTAGACCGAAATCAGCGGAGCGGTCTGCTCTTCGTAAACCTCGAGGCGGTGGCGAATCACGTCTTCGGTGTCATCGGCGCGGCCCTGTTCGATTGCACGGTTCAGCAAACGGCGCACAACTTCGTCGACGTCGGCACTGAGCATTACAACGGCGTCGAGGTGCTGCGATTTTTCAGCAAGGATGTCGTCTAGCTCGGCAACCTGGTCTGCGGTGCGTGGGTAGCCATCGAGCAGAAAACCGTCAGCGGCGTCAGCCTGCGAGAGGCGGTCGCGAACCAAGTCGTTGGTTAGTGAATCTGGCACGTACTCGCCGCGATCCATGTAGGCCTTCGCTAGCTTGCCGAGCTCGGTTTCGTTCTTGACGTTGTGGCGAAAGATGTCACCGGTTGAAATAGCGGGAATGCCGAAAGTCTCAGATAGACGTTGGGCCTGGGTGCCCTTGCCGGCACCGGGGGTGCCGATCAAGAGAAGCCGGGTCACTTTAGAAGACCCTCGTAATTGCGCTGCTGCATCTGCGCATTGATCTGCTTGACAGTTTCAAGACCCACACCAACGATGATCAAGATTGAGGTTCCGCCGAATGGGAAGTTTTGGTTTGCACCGACCAGCGTGAACGCAACCAATGGAATCATCGCGATGAGACCCAGGTAGATGGCGCCTGCGAAGGTGATGCGGCTCAAAACATACTCGAGGAACTCGGTGGTTGGGCGACCGGCACGGATGCCAGGGATGAAACCACCGTAGTTCTTCATGTTGTCGCTGACCTCTTCTGGGTTGAAGGTAATCGCAACGTAGAAGTAGGTGAAGCCGAAAATTAGCAAGAAGTAGAGCGACATGTATAGCGGGTTGTCGCCCTGGGTTAGGTAGTTCGAAACCCAGGTGACCCAGTCTTGAACCTGACCATTTGCGTCTGGCTGGTTGAACTGCGCGATCAGGGCTGGCAGGTATAGCAAGCTCGAGGCGAAGATAACCGGAACAACACCGGCCATGTTGACCTTGATTGGAATGTAAGTGCTCTGACCGCCGTATTCGCGTCGACCGACCACACGCTTCGCGTACTGCACCGGAACTCGGCGCTGTGACTGCTCAACCAGGATGACTAGCAAGACAATCAGCACACCGACACCGATAACAACGAGAAGGGTCTCGATGCTCTTGGTCTCTGCGATGGTGATTAATGATGACGGGAAGGTTGCCGCGATCGAGGTGAAGATAAGCAGCGACATTCCGTTTCCGACGCCACGCTCGGTCAGCAACTCACCCATCCACATGATCAAGCCGGTTCCGGCGGTCATGGTGATAACCATCAGGATGATGGCGATTGGTGAGGTGTCGGTAAGAATCTGGCTGGTGCAGCTCGCACCGAACAAGGCACCCTGACGCGCAACCGCAATCAAAGTAGTCGACTGCAAGATTCCAAGAGCGATGGTGAGGTAACGGGTGTACTGAGTTAGCTGCGCCTGGCCTGACTGGCCTTCTTTGTGCAGTGCCTCAAAGCGCGGGATGACCACGCGAAGAAGCTGCGTGATGATCGAGGCCGTGATGTAAGGCATGATGCCAAGTGCAAAGACAGAAAGCTGAAGCAATGCGCCACCGCTGAACAGGTTCACCAGTTCATAGAGACCCGATGTGCTTTGGGTCGCCTGAAGACACTGCTGCACATTGCCATAGTTCACGAATGGGGCAGGAATGAACGAGCCCATGCGGAAAATGCCAATGATGAACAGGGTGAACAACAGTTTTCGTCGCAGATCCGGGGTGCGGAACGCACGAATTACAGCGCTAAACAACAGCTGGCCTCCTGGCTAGTAGAGCTCGGTGATTACTCGTTGACCGAGCCACCAGCTGCGACAATTTTCTCGGCTGCTGAGCGCGAGACCTTGTCGACAGTGATGTTCAGTTTAACCGAGATGTCTCCGTTACCGAGAACCTTTACAGGCTCGTTCTTGCGAACTGCGCCCTTGGCAACCAAGTCGGCCTTGGTGATGGTGCCACCCTTAGGGAACAACTCGGCCAAGGTCTCGATGTTGACAACCTGGTACTCAACGCGGAATGGGTTCTTGAAGCCACGAAGCTTAGGAGTTCTCATGACTAGACGAACGCCACCACCCTCGAAACCCGGACGAACCTGGTAACGAGCCTTTGTACCCTTGGTACCGCGGCCAGCAGTCTTACCCTTTGAACCCTCACCACGACCAACGCGGGTGCGGTCTTTCTTCGAACCTGGCGCTGGGCGCAGGTGGTGAAGCTTGAGAACGGTTACCTTCTCTTTAGGCTCGGCAGGCTTCTTTGCGGCTGGCTTGGCAGCGGCCTTGGCTGCAGGCTTTTCAGCCTTAGCCTCGGTTGCAACCTTAGGCTCAGCAGCCTTCGGGGCAGCAGCTTTTGGAGCAGCGGCCTTCTTCTCTGCAGCAGGCTTTGCAGCTGCCTTGGCGGCGGCTGGCTTCTTTGCTGGAGTCTTGTCTTCAGCCATTAGTTGATCTCCTCAACCTTTACGAGGTGGGCCACGGTGCGAACCATGCCGCGCAATGAGCTCGAGTCTTCTTTGACGACAATGTCGCCAATTCTCTTGAGCCCAAGGGTGCGCATGGTTTCACGCTGATTTGGCTTGCCACCAATTTCACTCTTGATTTGGGTAACTTTTAGACGAACGGCCATTAGACACCTGCCTTGTTCTGCTCGCGAATTAGACCGGCTGGTGCTACTTCGCTTAGGGTCAAGCCACGACGAGCTGCAACTGCTGCAGGCTCTTCGAGTTGACGCAGCGCGGCAACAGTGGCGTGAACGATGTTGATGGTGTTTGACGAACCGAGTGACTTGCTCAACACGTCGTTGATGCCTGCACACTCTAGAACTGCACGAACCGGACCACCGGCGATAACTCCGGTTCCAGCAGATGCTGGACGAAGGAGAACCACACCGGCAGCTGCCTCGCCCTGAACCGGGTGAGGAATCGTGCTGTTTACGCGAGGAACGCGGAAGAAGTTCTTCTTCGCTTCTTCGACACCCTTGGCGATTGCTGACGGAACTTCTTTCGACTTTCCGTAACCAACGCCAACTAGACCGTTGCCGTCGCCGACAACTACTAGTGCGGTGAAGCTAAAGCGACGACCACCCTTGACCACCTTTGAAACACGGTTGATTGTGACAACGCGCTCCAGAAACTGGCTCTTGGTCTCTTCGCGATCGCGACGCTCGCCACGAGGTGCGCGCTCACGGCCGCCACGACGAGCTTCACGCTCGTTCGCGTCAACAGCAGGTGCGCCCTTGTCGGTTGCGTCGGCAGTTACTTCTGCTGCCGCTACTTCTGTATTGATTTCGGTCATTAGAGAACCAAACCTCCCTCGCGAGCAGCCTCTGCAATTGCAGCGATGCGACCCGCATACTTGTTGCCTCCGCGGTCAAAGACGACCTCGGTAACGCCTGCGCTCTTTGCGCGCTCCGCGATCAGCAAGCCGACCTTGGTTGACTTAGCCGACTTGTCGCCGTCGAACTTGCGCATTTCTGCTTCCATGGTTGATGCCGAAGCCAGGGTGATGCCCTTGCTGTCGTCGACAACCTGAACGAATACGTGACGAGCCGAGCGGGTGACCACTAGGCGTGGGCGCTGCGCGGTGCCAGCTAGCTTCTTGCGAAGACGTAGGTGACGACGGTCGCGAGCATCCGCCTTGCTTTTTCCGCGGTTCTTTGGAATAAGAGCCATGACTACTTACCTGACTTTCCGGCCTTGCGACGAACAACTTCGCCGGCGTAACGAACACCCTTGCCCTTGTAAGGCTCTGGCTTGCGCAGCTTGCGAAGGTTCGCAGCGACTTCACCGACGGCCTGCTTGTCGATACCCGACACTAGGACCTTGGTGTTGCCGTCGATTGTGAAGGTGATGCCCGCTGGGGCCTTCACCAAAATTGGGTGCGAGTAACCGAGAGCAAACTCAATGTCTGAGCCCTTTGCGGTCACACGGTAACCAGTACCAACGATTTCGAGTCCCTTGGTGTAACCCTCGGTGACTCCGATGATCTGGTTTGAAATCAATGTGCGAGTTAGTCCGTGTAGCGAACGTGAAACACGCTCGTCATCCGGACGAGTAACGATGACGTTTCCGTCTTCGAGAGCAACAGTGATTGGGCTGGCAACGGTTAGAGCTAGCTGACCCTTCGGGCCCTTTACTGAAACGTCGTTACCGTCAATCTTTACTTCGACTCCGGCAGGAACCGGGATCGGCATCTTTCCAATACGTGACATAAGTTGATTACCAAACGTAGGCGAGAACTTCTCCGCCCACTCCCTTCTTGGCTGCCTGGCGGTCGGTTAGAAGACCGCTAGAGGTTGACAAGATCGCAATGCCTAGACCGCCGAGCACGCGTGGAAGCTCGGTTGACTTTGCGTAAACGCGAAGACCAGGCTTTGAAACACGCTTGATGCCAGCGAGTGAACGCTCGCGGTTTGGACCGAACTTGAGGTCGATGATTAGAGTCTTACCGACTTTTGCGTCTTCTACCTTGATGCTTGCAATGTAACCCTCAGACTTGAGGATCTCTGCGATGTTGGCCTTCAACTTGCTGTAAGGCAAGCTGACGGTCTCGTGGTACGCAGAGTTTGCATTGCGCAGCCGGGTCAGAAAATCTGCTACCGGGTCTGTCATTGTCATTTGTTGCTGCTTTCCTTGGAGGTATCCAGATCTTTACAAGGAGCTGGACCTTGCCAATTTCTTGGGGTTATTTTGGTTCTTCGGTTTTGAACGGGAAGCCGAGTGCGGTTAGAAGCGCACGGCCCTCGTCGTTGGTTCTTGCGGTGGTTACAACTGTGATGTCCATTCCGCGTGCGCGGTCGATGGCATCCTGGTTGATCTCGTGGAACACGTTCTGCTCTGAGAGACCGAAGGTGTAGTTTCCGCGACCATCAAACTGGTTTGCGTTGAGTCCGCGGAAGTCACGGATACGTGGCAAAGCCAAGTTCAATAGACGGTCTAGGAACTCCCACATGCGGTCGCCGCGAAGAGTTACGTGCGCGCCAATTGCCTGGCCCTCACGAAGCTTGAACTGCGCGATTGACTTGCGAGCGAGGTTAACCTGTGGCTTCTGACCGGTGATTGCGGTTAGGTCACGGATAGCGCCGTCGATGAGCTTTCCATCCTTGGCTGCGTCACCAACACCCATGTTCACAACGATCTTGGTGAGGTTAGGAATCTGGTGTGGGTTCTTGAAACCGAACTCTGCGGCTAGCGCTGCAGCGATTTCTTGACGGTACTGAGCCTTTAGGCGTGGAAGCGCCTTTGCTGGAGTCTGAGTTGCCATTAGATGTCCTTACCTGACTTCTTAGCCACGCGAACGCGAACAGTCTTAGTGACACCGTTCTTGGTTACCTTGTCTTCGCGTGAGCCAAGACGAGTCACCTTCTTGGTGCCTGGGTCAATGACCTGAACGTTTGAGATGTGAATCGCAGCTTCGATTGTCTCGATGCCGCCCTGCTTCACGCCGCGGTCACTCTGGGTGACGCGGTTGTGCTTCTTCTTTAGGTTTACGCCCTGAACGATTACCTTGTTCGCCTCGGTGAGCACGGCCAAAACTAGACCCTGCTTGCCCTTGTCTGAACCGGTGATGACCTGAACGTTGTCGCCCTTTTTGATGTTCGCCATGATTAAATGACCTCCGGTGCTAGCGAGATGATCTTCATGAACTTCTTGTCGCGAAGCTCGCGGCCAACTGGGCCGAAGATGCGGGTGCCCTGAGGCTCGCCGTCTTTCTTAATGATCACTGCTGCGTTCTCGTCGAACTTGATGTATGAACCATCGGCGCGACGGGTCTCTTTCTTGGTGCGAACGATGACGGCCTTTACGACGTCACCCTTCTTTACGTTTCCACCAGGAATAGCGTCTTTTACGGTGGCAACGATTACGTCGCCTAGACCCGCGTAGCGACGCTTTGAGCCGCCGAGAATGCGAATGGCAAGAAGTTCTTTAGCGCCGGTGTTATCGGCAACTTTCATTCTTGATTCTTGTTGAAGCATTACTTCTTCTCCTTGTTATGGGCAACCGATTACCGACCGGAAGCCTCGGGAATTACTTGGCCTTTTCGAGAATCTCGACTAGGCGCCAGTTCTTTGTTGCTGAAAGTGGGCGGGTCTCGCTAATCAAAACGAGATCGCCAATTCCAGCGGTGTTCAACTCATCGTGAGCCTTGACCTTGGTGCTGCGGCGAATTACCTTGCCGTAAAGCGGGTGCTTTACGCGGTCTTCTACCTCAACCACGATGGTCTTGTTCATCTTGTCGCTGACAACGTAGCCACGACGAGTCTTGCGGTCTCCGCGCTCCTCTGTGGTTGCTGCAGCTGCAACTTTGTTTTCGGCCATGGTTATGCGCCCTTCTTAGCTTCTGGCTCAGAAGTTTCGGCGGCAGCTTCGACAGCTTCGCCCTTCTTGGCCTTTGTCGCAGGCTTGGCAGCGGCAACTGGTACCGCACGAATGCCGAGCTCACGCTCACGGATGATGGTGTAGATACGAGCGATGTCACGCTTTACAGCGCGAAGTCGTCCGTGGCTTTCTAGCTGACCGGTAGCCGACTGGAAGCGAAGGTTGAACAACTCTTCTTTCGCCTTCTTTAGCTCTTCGACCAATACAGAGTCTTCGATCTTGTCGAGCTCTGCGGGTGCGAGATTCTTTGAACCGATAGTCATTATGCGTCACCTTCTACACGCTTGATGATGCGAGCCTTTAGCGGAAGCTTGTGGATCGCACGAGTCAATGCTTCGCGGGCTAGCTCTTCGCTAACTCCGGCGACCTCGAACATAACGCGGCCTGGCTTGACGTTTGCTACCCAGAACTCAACGTGACCCTTACCTGAACCCATGCGAGTTTCGGCAGGCTTCTTGGTTAGTGGGCGGTCTGGATAGATGTTGATCCAAACCTTTCCACCACGCTTGATGTGGCGGGTCATTGCAATACGAGCAGCTTCGATCTGACGGTTAGTTACGTATGCAGGAGTTAGTGCCTGAATGCCGAACTCACCGAATGACACAGTGGTGCCACCCTTTGCCGCGCCTGAGCGTGACGGGTGGTGCTGCTTGCGGTGCTTTACGCGACGTGGAATCAACATGATTTATGCCTCAACCTTCTCTGCTGCAGGTGCGGTCGCCTCGGCGGCCGGTGCTGCTGCACGACGTGGACGGTCTGAACGCTCGTTGTTGCGCTTTGGAGCGTTTGCCTGCTGAATCGCAAGCTCCTTGTTGGTCATGTCACCCTTGTAGATCCAGACCTTTACACCGATGCGACCGAAAACAGTCTTGGCCTCGTAGAAGCCGTAGTCGATGTTGGCGCGGAGGGTGTGCAGTGGAACACGGCCTTCACGGTAGAACTCGGTGCGAGACATTTCTGCTCCACCAAGACGACCAGAGGTCTGAACACGAATACCCTTTGCTCCGCTGCGAAGCGCACCCTGCATTCCCTTGCGCATTGCGCGACGGAAAGCGACACGTGCGTTTAGCTGCTCAGCAATACCCTGGGCAACGAGCTGCGCATCCATGTCTGGGTTCTTAACCTCGAGGATGTTCAACTGAATCTGCTTGTTGGTTAGCTTCTCTAGGTCGGTGCGGATGGCTTCTGCCTCTGCGCCACGACGGCCGATAACTAGACCTGGGCGTGCGGTGTGGATGTCGACACGAACACGGTCACGTGTGCGCTCGATCTCTACACGCGAAACACCCGCGCGGTCTAGGCGCTGGGTTAGCAGTGCGCGAACCTTGATGTCTTCGGTTACATAGTCTGAGTAACGCTGACCCTTTTTAGTTGAGTCTGCAAACCAACGCGAAATGTGATCGGTGGTAATACCAAGACGGAAACCGTATGGGTTTACTTTCTGTCCCATTAGTTCTTGCTCGCTTTCTTAGCGCCGGCAGTTGCGGCAACCTCGTCTGGAGTTGCAACCACAACGGTGATGTGGCTGGTGCGCTTGAGGATCTGGAATGCGCGTCCCTGTGCACGAGGCATGAAACGCTTCAAGGTGGTTCCCTCGTCGACGAATGCCTGAGAAATGATTAGGTCGTCTTCATCGAACATGATGTTCGCTGCGTCTGCCTTAACCTTTGCGTTTGCAACAGCTGATGCAACGAGCTTGCGGATCGGCTCGCTTGCTGCCTGAGGTGCAAACTTCAAAATTGCCAACGCTTCGGTTGCCTGCTTGCCACGGATGGTGTTAACCACGCGGCGAGCCTTCATCGGCGTAATGCGGATGTGCTTAAGTTTTGCTACGGCTTCCATTATTTGCGCTTGCCCTTCTTGTCATCCTTCACGTGACCACGGAAGGTGCGGGTAGGTGCGAATTCGCCTAGCTTGTGACCAACCATGGTCTCGCTAACGAATACAGGGATGTGCTTGCGACCGTCGTGCACCGCGATGGTGTGACCGAGCATTGACGGCACAATCATCGAGCGACGCGACCAGGTCTTGATCACATTCTTGGTATTTGCTTCGTTCTGAACGCGCACCTTTTTCATTAGGTGCTCGTCTACGAACGGGCCTTTTTTCAGACTTCTTGGCATAAGTTCGAACTCCTACTAGTGCTTGCCAGATGGGCGTCGGCGGACAATGAGCTTGTTGCTTGGCAAGTTTGGCTTGCGAGTGCGGCCCTCAGCCTGACCCCAAGGGGTCACTGGGTGACGTCCACCAGAAGTCTTACCTTCACCACCACCGTGTGGGTGGTCGACCGGGTTCATGGCGACACCACGAACGGTTGGGCGAACGCCCTTCCAGCGCATGCGGCCAGCCTTACCCCAGTTGATGTTTGACTGCTCTGCGTTGCCAACTTCACCGATGGTTGCGCGGCAGCGAGCATCTACGTTGCGAATTTCGCCTGATGGCAAACGAAGCTGCGCGTAAGCGCCATCCTTTGCAACTAGACGAACTGACGCACCAGCTGAGCGACCCATCTTGGCGCCACCACCTGGCTTGAGCTCGATAGCGTGAACCACGGTACCGGTTGGGATGTTCTTCAAAGGCAGGTTGTTACCTGGCTTGATGTCTGCGTTTGCACCCTGCTCGATGCGGTCACCCTGCTTCAACTTGTTTGGGCAGATGATGTAACGCTTCTCGCCGTCTGCGTAGTGCAAGAGTGCAATGCGCGCGGTGCGGTTCGGGTCGTACTCGATGTGAGCTACTACTGCAGGAACGCCATCCTTGTCGTGACGACGGAAGTCGATCAGACGGTACTGACGCTTGTGTCCGCCACCGATGTGACGCGTGGTTACACGGCCCTGGTTGTTGCGGCCACCCGACTTGGTAAGTGGGCGTAGCAGCGACTTCTCAGGAGTGGTGCGAGTGATCTCAGCAAAGTCTGAGACAGACGAACCACGACGACCTGGAGTCGTTGGCTTGTATTTACGAATTGCCATTTTCTAGTTTCCTCCGCTTGCCTTAACCGACACTTGAAAAGATGTCGATTGAGCCGGACTTTAGGGTGATGATGGCGCGCTTGGTGTCTTTGCGCTTGCCTAGACCAAACTTGGTGCGGCGAGTCTTGCCAACACGGTTGAGTGTGTTAACCGATGCAACCTTCACTTTGAAGATCGCTTCGATTGCCTGCTTGATTTCAGTCTTGTTCGAAGTTGGGTCAACCTCAAAGGTGTACTTGCCGTTGTCGATCAAGTTGTAGCTCTTCTCAGAGACGATTGGCTTGATGATTACGTCGCGTGGATCTTTGTTGATTGCAGACATGGTTTATGCCTCCCCTGCTTCAGTCGAAGTTGCTGTGGCCTTAGCCGAGCCCTTCGATGGACCTGAGATGAACGCGTCGAGTGCCGCCTTCGTGAAAATCACGTCGTCGCTCATCAACACGTCGTATGCGTTTAGCTGGTCAACCGGCAGAACGTGAAGCTTCTGAATGTTGCGCAAGCTCTTGTAGCTGACGTCGTCGCTGCGGTCTAGAACAACTAGAACGTTGCGGCGAGCGGTTAGTCGCACAATGATTTCCTGAGCTGACTTGGTCGAAGGCTTGTCGCCGATAGCGAAAGCGTTGATCACGTGAAGACGGTTGTTGCGTGCGCGGTCGCTGAGAGCGCCCTTGGTCGCAGCAGCAATCATTTTCTTAGGAGTGCGCTGGTCGTAGTCACGAGGCTTTGGACCGTGAGTAACGTAACCGCCACGCATCTGTGGAGCGCGGAGTGAGCCCTGACGAGCGCGACCGGTTCCCTTCTGCTTGAACGGCTTCTTACCGGTTCCAGAAACTTCACCGTGACGCTTGGTTGACTGGGTGCCCTGACGAGCAGCAGCCAACTGAGCAACAACAACCTGGTGAATTAGCGGGATGTTGGTTTGAACGTCGAATAGTTCAGTCGGAAGCTCGGCGGTGCCGGTCTTCTTTCCTGCGACGTCAAGAACGTCTACCGAATTTGCCATTTGGTTACGCTCCCTTCACTGCGTTGCGAACGAATACGAGCTGACCCTTAGGGCCAGGAACGGCACCCTTGACCAAGAGCAGACCCTTTTCGGCGTCTACTGAGTGCAGGGTTAGGTTCAAGGTTGTGACGCGGTCGGTTCCCATGCGGCCAGCCATCTTCTTACCCTTGAACACGCGTCCAGGAGTAGATGACATACCGATCGAACCAGGCTTGCGGTGGTTGCGGTGAGCACCGTGTGATGCACTCACACCGGCAAATCCGTGGCGCTTCATGTGACCTGCGAAGCCCTTACCTTTTGAGGTGCCAACGACGTCGAGCTTTGAGCCGACCTCGAAGACTTCAACACCTAGCTCTTGACCAACTGAGTAGTCAGCAGCATCTGCGGTGCGAATCTCTGCAAGGTAACGACGTGGGTTGACGCCAGCTTTTTCAAAGTGACCAGCGGTTGGCTTGTCTACCTTGGTTGGCTTGATTGCACCGAATGCAACCTGGATCGCGACGTAACCGTCGGTCTCAACGTTTTTGATTTGGGTAACTACGTTAGAGCCAGCCTCGATCACGGTGACAGGAACAAGCTTGTTGTTCGCATCCCAGACCTGAGTCATGCCGAGCTTCTTGCCCAGTAGTCCCTTTACAGTCTTGTTTTGAGTAGTCATCGTTTTCCTTAGAGCTTGATCTCGATGTTTACGTCAGCCGGAAGGTCGAGACGCATCAAAGAGTCAACTGCCTTAGGAGTTGGATCGATGATATCGATTACGCGCTTGTGAGTGCGCATCTCGAAGTGCTCGCGGCTGTCTTTGTACTTGTGCGGTGAACGAATCACACACACTACGTTCTTCTCGGTTGGAAGTGGAACTGGGCCCACTACGGTTGCACCGGCACGAGTGACGGTGTCTACGATCTTGCGCGCAGAAACGTCAATGACCTCGTGGTCGTATGACTTAAGTCGAATGCGGATTTTCTGTCCGGCCATCTTGACTCGCTCTCATATCACATTCGCGGTTTTTAGGCCGCGTGCTTAGTAGCACTACTGATGTTGCACCACTGTTTATCTGTCAAACTCAGCGGGATTTGGGCCCGTTGAGGTACTGCTCCTCCGACCCACGCGCTCGGGTGTGTCGCCTTATTGCAGGGCGAAAACATCGAACGCTAGATCGAATACATTTCTGTTCAGCTGCGGCCGGCCCAGACGAATCTGTTCACAAATGCCTGCAGTGGTTCACGCCAGATAGCGCGACGACTCAAGAACTTTCCAATCTTGCCACAGGGTTGCTAGGCAAAGCAAATTAAATCAAGAAGAAAGTGCCTCTTTTTCGCATTTTAATCACGGATGGGCTCCTAGGCTCAAATCATGATCAAATCAATCGTTCCGGTGGTTCCGGTGAGCAAAATCGAGCCGACAGTCGAACTGTTGGCCAAGGTCGGATTCACCCAAAACTGGGTTCACGACCCAAATAACGGTGGACTGCGATATGCCTCGGTTAGAGACCAAAGTGGCCACGAACTTCACCTAAGCGAGAGCCGGGGTGACGGCGTTGGGCCGGTTGTGGTCTATTTCTGGACAGACTCGATCGACACCCTCGCCGATTTGGCCGGCACCACCGCCCAAGACCAAACCTGGCAAACCCGAGAATTCTGGCTAAAAGACAAAGATGGCAACACCTTTAGGTTCGGCCAGCGTATTCATGATTAGTTGCGAATTAGATTTCCGCCAATTTGCTTTATCCGTCAAAATCCTCGAGCGCACTGAGTGCCAATCGATCAATCTGGTCAAATGACATCGGACTTGGCTTGACAGGGTAGCCACTGCTATCAACAGAATAGTGGATCAACATGGCAACTTTGCCCCGGTAGGCCAATACAACGCGTGCATCAGCAAATTGGCCGTCGCCCCAGCAGGTCGACATGTTGTCACAATGCTTGAAGTCAAGCACGACACCCTCGAGGTCCAGACCAAATACATCCCGAATCGTGCCGAAATCTCCAAAAGTAGTCTTGGACAAGACGTACTTCCCCTCGCTTACGGTTTCAGTGTCACAAAAACTAGTGAATTCCGAAAAAATAGAAGCCAGTTCCTTTGCAGAATCCTCTGAAGCGGTCGCAAACACTTCTTGAAAGAATGAGTAAGACTGACCAGAGATGCTGTTTTTATACCACGATTCAGAACTCGCTATGAATTCTGTGACCTTTTCGTCGGCGGGGCATTCATCGTGTGTTCTGAGCTCAAAGTCTGTCGCTCCTCCGGCCGTGCCGTCCACAAAACTGGACAAACTAGTTTGAGTTTTTAGACCATCAACTTTGCTAATCTCACGATTACCAAAAACTAACACCGATACTATGACTGCAATAAAAGTTATTGCTGAGATCGCGGCTATTTTCCAGAGTTTAATTACCTTAGACTTTTTTGAAGGTCTTTGAGCCGCTGTTTCCAAATCATCTTCAGCCGCGGTTGGCTTCTCTTTTGCTTGACCGGCATCTAATTTCTCACCACAGGATGAGCAAAAATTCTTACCTGCGTCCATGGACTGCCCACAATTACCACAAAACATAGACCCCCCATAAATCATTGAGCTTGAACTTATCACAAAAGGCTACTCGCAAAAAAGGCTTGCCCCTTCAATCCGAAAAAGAAAACCCCAGATCTTTAGACCTGGGGTTGCGCCAATCGGATTTACTTCTTCTTGCCCTTTGAAGACTTCTTTGGGGCGGCCTTCTTGACGGCGGTCTTCACGGCCTTCTTGACGACTTTCGCTACTGCCTTCTTGGCAGTTGGCTTCTTTGGTGCAGCCTTCTTCACGGCCTTCTTGACGGCCTTCGCTACTGCCTTCTTGGCGGTTGGCTTCTTCGGTGCGGCCTTCTTGACTACCTTCTTGGCAACCTTGGTGGCTACCTTCTTGGTTGTCTTGGCAACAGCCTTCTTGGCGACCTTGACGGTGGCCTTCTTGGCCTTCTTGGCAGCAGCCTTCGCTGGGTCTACTGGCTTCTTCGGCGCTGCTGGCTTCTTTGGGGTGGTTGGTTTTGCAGCCTCAGCTGGCTTGGCGGGCTTGGCTGCTTTCGCAGGGGCCGCCGCAGGAGTTGTGTTAGTCATGTTTCCATCTTTTCGAAGACACCTGCTGTTATTCAAGTAAACAAATTTGTTAGCAAGTGAATTTTCGCCGGACAAAAAGAAATCCCCCGGCCGAAGCCGAGGGATTTCTAAAAGAACTAAGTAACTGAGTTACTTGGTGATCTTGGTTACGGTTCCTGCACCTACTGTGCGGCCACCCTCACGGATAGCGAAACGTAGACCCTCTTCCATAGCAATCGCCTGAATTAGCTCGACTGCCATTTCGGTGGTGTCGCCTGGCATAACCATTTCAGTACCTGCAGGAAGGGTGATAACACCAGTCACGTCAGTGGTACGGAAGTAGAACTGTGGGCGGTAGTTTGCGTAGAACGGGTTGTGACGGCCACCCTCATCCTTTGAAAGGATGTAGACGTTTGCGTCAAAGCCGGTGTGAGGTGTGATCGAACCAGGCTTTACAACAACCTGGCCACGCTCTACATCTTCACGCTTGGTTCCACGTAGCAATAGACCTACGTTCTCGCCAGCCTCTGCATAGTCGAGTAGCTTGCGGAACATTTCGATACCGGTAACGGTGGTCTTCTGCTTGTCGCGGATTCCAACGATTTCAACTTCGTCGTTAACCTTGACCTGGCCACGCTCGATCTTGCCGGTGATTACGGTTCCACGACCAGTGATGGTGAAAACGTCTTCAACAGGCATCAAGAATGGCTTGTCTAGTTCGCGAGTTGGCTCTGGGATGTGGGTGTCGCAAGCATCCATGAGCTCGAGAACCTTTGCACCCCAAGTTGCGTCGCCCTCAAGTGCCTTAAGAGCTGAAACCTGGATTACAGGAGCGTCGTCGCCAGGGAACTCGTACTTGCTTAGAAGTTCACGAACTTCCATCTCAACGAGGTCTAGGATTTCTGCGTCGTCAACCATGTCTGACTTGTTTAGAGCCACAACGATGTAAGGAACGCCAACCTGACGAGCAAGAAGCACGTGCTCCTTGGTCTGAGGCATTGGGCCGTCGGTTGCTGCAACTACAAGAATCGCACCATCCATCTGAGCTGCACCAGTGATCATGTTCTTGATGTAGTCAGCGTGGCCCGGAGCGTCTACGTGAGCGTAGTGGCGCTTCTCGGTCTGGTACTCAACGTGTGAGATGTTGATGGTAATACCGCGCTGCTTCTCTTCAGGAGAGTTGTCGATCTGGTCGAACGCAGATGCGGTGTTAAGAGTTGGGTACTTGTCATGAAGCACACGGGTGATAGCTGCAGTCAAAGTGGTCTTACCGTGGTCAACGTGACCGATAGTACCAATGTTGACGTGCGGCTTGGTGCGCTCGAATTTCGCCTTTGCCATTATGGGTCCTCCTCAGGACTCGTTGTTCACTCGGGCGTTTTGGCACCCGACAGAATTTGGGATTTACAGAATTTCTATCTTATTAGAAGAGAGCAGCGGATGCTACTACTCGCCCTTTGCTTTCTGAACGATTTCATCGGAGACAGCCTTTGGAACCTCAGCGTAGGTCTCGAAGGTCATCGAGTAGACCGCGCGGCCCGAAGTCTTCGAGCGCAGGTCACCGACATAACCGAACATTTCAGACAGCGGAACTAGGGCGGTAACGACCTTGACGCCCGAGGCGTCGTCCATTGACTGAATCTGACCGCGTCGTGAGTTCAAGTCACCGATTACGTCTCCCATGTATTCCTCAGGGGTACGAACTTCGACCGACATCAACGGCTCGAGCAGAGTTGGGTTTGCTAGACGAGCTGCCTCTTTGTAGGCGATCGATCCAGCGATCTTGAAGGCCATTTCAGACGAGTCAACGTCGTGATATGCGCCATCAAGAAGAGTTGCCTTGACGCCTACTACTGGGTAACCGGCAAGGGTTCCCACGAGCATGGCATCCTGGATGCCGGCGTCTACAGACGGAATGTATTCACGAGGTACGCGACCACCGGTTACGGCGTTGACGAACTCGTAAGTCTTGTCTCCCTCGACCTCCATAGGCTCGAGCTTGATCTGAATCTTCGCGAACTGACCTGAACCACCGGTCTGCTTCTTGTGGGTGTAGTCGTACTTGTCGACTGCACGCTTTAGGGTCTCGCGGTAAGCAACCTGTGGCTTACCAACGTTGGCCTCAACCTTGAACTCGCGACGCATGCGGTCAACGAGAATGTCGAGGTGCAACTCACCCATTCCCGAGATAACGGTCTGGCCGGTCTCGTGGTCGTGCTCAACGCGGAAGGTTGGGTCTTCTTCGGCAAGCTTCTGAATTGCGAGACCTAGCTTCTCCTGGTCGCCCTTGGTCTTTGGCTCAATTGCAACCGAGATAACTGGCTTCGGGAAAGTCATTGACTCAAGAACAACCTGGTTGTCTGGGTCGCAGAGTGTGTCACCAGTTGTGGTGTCCTTTAGGCCGATAACTGCATAGATGTGCCCTGCAGTTGCAAAGTCAACAGGATTTTCCTTGTTGGCGTGCATCTGGAACATCTTGCCGATGCGCTCTTTGCGGTCTTTGGTCGAGTTGATGACCTGTGCACCGGCATCTGCCTTACCCGAGTAAACACGGATGTAGGTCAAGCGACCGAAGAATGGGTGAGTCATAACCTTGAAAGCAAGAGCTGCGAATGGTCCGTCAGCCTTTGGCTCGCGAGTGATCTTCTGCTCTTCGTCGCGAGGGTTTGAACCGACGATAGCTGCAACGTCTAGCGGTGAAGGTAGGTAGTCGATAACTGCGTCGAGCATCGGCTGAACACCCTTGTTCTTGAAGGCAGAGCCACAAAGAATTGGGTAGAGCTCAGAGTTGATGGTCATCTTGCGAATCGCACCCTTGATCTCGGCTTCGGTTAGCTCTTCGCCGCCGAAGTACTTCTCCATGAGAACTTCGTCAGATTCGGCAACGGTCTCGAGAAGAATTGTGCGGTAGTGATTTGCCTTTTCTACAAGGTCAGCAGGAATCTCTTCAACCTCGTACTTTGCGCCCATCTCGGTGTCGCCGCGGTAGGTCAGAGCCTTCATCTTTACGATGTCAACCATTCCCTCGAATGTTGCTTCTGCGCCGATAGGAATCTGAATAACGAGTGGCTTTGCACCAAGACGCTTGATGATGGTGTCTACGGTGAAGTAGAAGTCAGCGCCTAGCTTGTCCATCTTGTTTACGAAACAGATGCGAGGAACGTCGTACTTGTCAGCCTGACGCCATACGGTCTCTGACTGAGGCTCAACACCCTCTTTACCGTCGAACACAGCAACGGCACCGTCGAGAACGCGAAGTGAACGCTCTACCTCAACGGTGAAGTCAACGTGACCAGGGGTGTCGATGATGTTGATCTGGTTCTTGTCCCAGAAGCAAGTGGTTGCAGCTGAGGTGATAGTGATTCCACGCTCCTGCTCCTGCTCCATCCAGTCCATGGTCGCTGCACCATCGTGCACCTCACCAATCTTGTGAGTGATGCCTGTGTAGAACAGGATGCGCTCGGTGGTGGTGGTCTTACCGGCGTCGATGTGCGCCATGATGCCGATGTTGCGAACCTTGTTTAGGTCGGTAAGCACGTCTTGTGCCACGGTGATCTCCTGGATGTTTAGGGGTGCTGCTCGGGTGTTGCTAAAGGGTTTTTACCAGCGGTAGTGTGCGAATGCCTTGTTCGACTCAGCCATCTTGTGAGTGTCTTCGCGACGCTTCACAGCCGCTCCTAGGCCGTTTGATGCGTCGAGGATCTCGTTCATCAAGCGGTCGGTCATGGTCTTTTCGCGGCGCAACTTGGCATAGCTAACCAACCAGCGCATAGCCAAAGTGTTGGCACGGTGTGACTTCACTTCGATTGGAACCTGGTAGGTCGAGCCACCGACACGACGTGACCGAACCTCAACGGTTGGTCGCACGTTGTCGAGTGCCTTCTTTAGAAGAACAACTGCGTCAGTGCCTGACTTGTCTTTTGCGCCTTCGAGGGCACCGTAGACGATTGACTCTGCAATCGACTTCTTGCCGTCTAGAAGAATCTTGTTTACTAGCTGCGACACAACTGGTGAACCGTAAACCGGGTCAGCGACAACTGGACGCTTTGTGATTGGGCCTTTACGAGGCATTTAGATTACTTACCCTTCTTCGCGCCGTATTGGCTGCGTGCCTGCTTGCGGTTCTTCACTGCCTGAGTGTCGAGAGCTCCGCGAACGATCTTGTAGCGCACACCTGGTAGGTCTTTTACACGGCCGCCGCGCACTAGAACCATTGAGTGCTCCTGAAGGTTGTGACCTTCACCCGGGATGTAGGCGGTTACTTCGATGCCGTTGCTTAGCTTCACACGAGCCACCTTGCGAAGAGCCGAGTTCGGCTTCTTTGGGGTGGTGGTGTAAACACGTGTGCAAACGCCACGACGCTGAGGTGAACTCTTCAGCGCTGGCGACTTGGTCTTCGAAATCTTTTCGCTGCGACCCTTGCGGACCAACTGATTAATTGTTGGCACTACTTCTCCTTGTTAGTTCCGATGGATATCGGGGTGTTTTAGGCAGACCAGATTGATCGAACCTAAAGGTTTCTTTGAGCCCGCCGGAGCAAAATCTGCAATCCTAGGCAATGCCTGCTATGACGCAGACTTTGCCAAGACTACCCTGATTTGCTCCGGTGGGTCAAATGGATTTTTGGCTACTGAGCAGGCTCTTCGTTCGAGTAATCCTCGAGCGAAGTGAAGCTCAGACCAGCTCCCGAGAAGCTGTCATCCTTGTAGTCAATTGACTCGTCAGATGTGGTAGCCCACGGGATGTTTGGGTAACGCTCGGCCTTGGCCTCTTCGGTCGGCACAGCGTCGATCTGGCGGTAAGCAGCCAAACCGGTTCCGGCTGGGATCAACTTACCGATGATCACGTTCTCCTTTAGACCCTTGAGCTTGTCAGTGCTGCGGTCTAGGGCAGCCTGGGTCAAGACTCGGGTGGTCTCCTGGAATGATGCGGCAGATAGCCACGACTCGGCAGCGAGCGAAGCACGGGTCATACCCAATACTTCGTCACGAGCTGAGGCGGTCTTCTTGCCCTCGTCACGCGCTTCTTTGTTGATGCGCATGTAGGTGCGACGGTCCATCTGAGCACCAGGCATGAGGTCGGTCTCGCCAGAATCGACGATGGTTACCTTGCTCAACATCTGGCGAACGATAACTTCGAGGTGCTTGTCGTGCAGCGCAACATCTTGAGCGCCGTAGATAGCCTGAACACCGTTGATGATTTCCTTGGCAGCCTCGTTGACCGACTTGGTCGCGAGAACTTCCTGAGGAATCGGGGTGCCGTTCTTGATGAAGTCACCGCGCTGAACTTCTTCACCATCAACAACAAGAAGCAAGCTCTCGTCGTCAACGATTGTGATCGGAAGTTCTGGGTCGAGCTTCTTGAAGGTCTTCGAAGCGGTTCTCGAGAATGTGTAGCTCTTCGCGATTTCCTTTGCCTCTGCAAGTGCCTTGTCGCCCTGAGGAACTACACGAACCTCGAACTTCTTAGCGCCTGACTTCGATTCAACTTCACGGATGTCAACCTTTCCAGGCCAGAATGCGATTACCGCAACCTTGTCTTTCTGGCTCATACCGATACGTGCTTCTAGCAAGTCGGTAACACCGGTTAGACCCTGGGTGATGTCGTAGTTAATGGTTCGCTCTGCACGAGTTTCTTTTCCACCAGAACGAGTCTTGATGACCTCTTTCTTGGTCTTGTCAGAAGCTCCACCGGTGTGGAAGGTACGCATGGTTAGCTGCGTTCCTGGCTCACCGATTGACTGTGCTGCGATGATTCCGACTGCTTCACCAAGCTCAACCGGGTTACCAGTTGCTAGCGAGATGCCGTAGCACTTGGCACACAGACCAGTGTCTGCCTGGCAAGTAAGCACGGTGCGAACCTTGACCGACTCGACGTCGTTGGCCTTGATGGCAGCAATCACGTGCTGGTCGATTGACGAGCCAGCCTTTGCGATCACTGTCTTGCCAGCGGTGATGTCTTCTGCGAGAGTGCGGTGCAAGACCGATAGCTCAAGCTTGTTGTCACTCCACTCGACGGTGCCGTTCTCGTCTACCTTGCGGAAGTCGTCCTTGACGATACCGCGGGTGGTCTCACAGTCTTCGATGCGAATGATTACATCCTGCGCAACGTCAACTAGACGACGAGTTAGGTAACCGGCAGCCGCAGTCTTCATCGCGGTGTCAGCGTTACCCTTACGAGCACCGGTCGCGTTAACGAAGTACTCGTTAGCGGTTAGACCGATTAGGTAGTTTCCCTTAACAGGCATAGCAGCGAACTCACCAGATGACTTGGTCACCGGACCACGCATACCCATGATCGAACGAATCTGAATCCAGTTTCCACGAGCCTTCGAGGTAACCATCTTGTAGATTGCGTTGTCTTTCGGCAGCGAGCTCTCTAGAAGAGTTGCGATCTGCTTGGTGTAGTCGTTCCAAAGTTCACCGAGCTTGTCAACACGCTCTGATTCTGAGATACCACCGAGGTCGTATCGTTCCTGAATCTTGGTGTGCTCTTTCTCACCCTTAACAATTAGCGCTTCGCGCTCCTTGTCGAACTGACCGTTGGCATCGAAGTTCACGTCTGAGATTGCCATCGAGACACCCGAACGAGTGGCCCAGTGGAAACCTGCATCCTTGATGCGGTCAAGAGTTTGTGCAACTTCGGTGCGTGGAAAACGCTCGACGAGATCGGTGATGATGCGCTCGATCTCTTTCTTGCCGACCTGACCGTCGTAGTAGCCGAAGCTCTCTGGAAGTGCGTCGTTGAAGAGCGCCTTTCCGAGAGTTGTGGTCTTCAACTCGCCGTTCATGCGAATGCGAATCTTGGCCTGAATGTCGAGACCAGTCTTAGTGGTCTTGTTCAACATGTCGTGAGCAAGAAGCGCCTCTGAGATCGAACCGAATGCTAGGCCCTCACCAATCGCACCGTCCTTTTCACCGGTTAGGTGGTAGAGACCAATGATCATGTCCTGGGTAGGAACAGCAACCGGGCGGCCGTCAGACGGCTTCAAGATGTTGTTCGAAGCAAGCATTAGAACGCGGGCCTCGGCCTGAGCCTCAACCGATAGCGGAAGGTGAACAGCCATCTGGTCACCATCGAAGTCGGCGTTGAACGCAGTACATACGAGTGGGTGCAGCTGGATTGCCTTGCCTTCAACTAGCAGCGGCTCGAAAGCCTGGATGCCTAGACGGTGAAGGGTAGGTGCACGGTTTAGAAGAACCGGACGCTCGCGAATAACTTCTTCGAGAACATCCCAGACCTCTGCGTGGGCACGCTCAACCTTGCGCTTTGCGCTCTTGATGTTCTGAGCTAGACCCAGGTCAACTAGACGCTTCATTACGAAAGGCTTGAAGAGCTCGAGAGCCATCTGCTTTGGCAGACCGCACTGGTGCAACTTCAACTGTGGACCAACGACGATAACCGAACGGCCCGAGTAGTCAACGCGCTTGCCGAGTAGGTTCTGACGGAAGCGACCCTGCTTGCCCTTTAGAAGGTCAGACAGTGACTTGAGTGGGCGGTTACCGGTTCCGGTAACTGGGCGACCACGACGACCGTTGTCGAACAGTGCGTCAACAGCCTCTTGAAGCATGCGCTTCTCGTTGTTCAAGATGGTCTTTGGAACAGCACCTAGATCAACGAATCGCTTCAAACGGTTGTTGCGGTTGATGACACGACGGTAAAGGTCGTTTAGGTCAGAGGTCGCAAAGCGGCCACCGTCTAGCTGAACCATCGGACGAATTTCTGGTGGCAACACCGGAAGAACGTTTAGAACCATCGATGTTGGGCTGGTGCCCGATGCCATGAACGAGTTCACAACCTTCAAACGCTTGATTGCCTGAGTCTGCTTTGCACCCTTGTCTTTAGCAATGGTTGCCTTTAGCTCGTCGGCTGCCTTAGCGAGATCGAAGTCAGCAAGTTCGCGAAGAACTGCCTCTGCACCGATCGCGGTCTCAACAGCGTCGCCATACCAGTAGTCGAAGTAATCGAAGATTGCATCGTTCTGAATTGGCTTGCTCTTCTTAGCGGTGATGTATAGACGCCATGCGAGCTGCTCTTTCTGCAAGTTTGAAGAACGCTCGATGCGTGCATACTCGCGCACGATCTTGTCGGTCTTCTTCTTGAACTCAGAGATGAGCTGCTTGATCTTCTTCTCGTCTGCTGCATCGCGAACGACCGGAGCGTCTTCAGAGTTGATCTCTTCTGAACCCTTCTTGCCGAACGGGTTCTCCTTCTTCTTTGCCTCGCTGATTTCCCAAGCAAGAATCTTCTCGAAGGTGCGGCTGAACTGCGGGTCTAGCCAAGTTGGGGTCTCCCACAGGTTGGTTGCCGGGTAAAGCTTTAGGCCGAATGCCTCAAGCGCGTCGTGCTCTTCTTGAGCTACCTCGAGCATCTCTGCCTCGCGCTCGCGCAACAAGGTGGTGATGCGGTCGATGTACTCGCCCTTGTGAAGTGAGTCAACAACTACATTGCCTTCGTCGTCGGCAGCCTCAAGAGACATGACACGGTAGGCAGCGAAGTAGATAATCTTCTCTAGGTCTTTTGGAGCAACGTCGAGCAGGTAACCCAAGCGTGAAGGAACACCCTTGAAGTACCAGATGTGAGTAACCGGTGCGGCTAGCTCGATGTGACCCATGCGCTCACGACGAACAGATGACTTGGTTACTTCAACCTGGCAGCGCTCACAAACGATTCCCTTGAAGCGAACGCGCTTGTACTTGCCACAGGCACACTCCCAGTCTTTGGTCGGGCCAAAGATCTTCTCGCAGAAAAGGCCGTCCTTCTCTGGCTTCAGGGTGCGGTAGTTGATGGTCTCAGGCTTCTTTACTTCACCCTTTGACCATGCGCGAATCTCAGTGTCGGTAGCTAGACCAACGCGGAGTGAGTCGAATAGTTCAACATCCATGATTTTTCCTTAAGTCCAGATTCTCTTTAGTAGTAAGTAGGTGAGTCGTTGTCTGCCGAAAGTGCTTCGTTGCGAGACAAGTTGATTCCGAGGTCTTCTGCAGTGCGATCTGCTTCGAAGTCTTCTTCCATCAAGTTGACTGCTTCACCCTTTGCGTTGAGAACCTCAACGTTTAGTGCGAGCGACTGCATTTCTTTAGTTAGAACTCGGAACGACTCTGGGATACCAGGAGCCTGGATGTTCTGACCCTTGACGATTGCATCGTAGGTCTTGATTCGACCGTTGATGTCGTCTGACTTGATGGTGAGCAACTCTTGAAGAGTGTGCGCTGCACCGTAAGCCTGAAGAGCCCAAACTTCCATCTCACCAAAGCGCTGTCCACCGAACTGCGCCTTACCACCTAGTGGCTGCTGAGTGATCATTGAGTAAGGACCGGTTGAACGTGCGTGAATCTTGTCGTCTACCAAGTGGTGCAACTTCAAGATGTACATGTAACCGACCGAGATGTCTTCTGGGTATGGCTCGCCTGAGCGACCGTCGAATAGACGTGCCTTACCCGACTTCTTCACGAGGTGCTGACCATCCTTGTTCGGACGAGTCGAGTCGAGAAGACCGGCAATCTCATCTTTCGATGCGCCGTCGAAGACCGGAGTTGCAACCGGGGTGCCTGGCTCGCCGTGACGCATTTCGTCAACGAGGTTGGCGGCCCACTTTGCACCGTCTTTAACGTCCCAACCCTGCTTGGCGATCCATCCGAGGTGTAGCTCGAGAATCTGACCGAAGTTCATACGACCAGGGATACCTAGCGGGTTCAGAACGATGTCAACCGGAGTTCCATCCTCGAGGAATGGCATGTCTTCAACCGGAAGAATCTTCGAGATAACACCCTTGTTACCGTGGCGACCAGCAAGCTTGTCACCCTCGGTAATCTTGCGCTTCTGAGCGATGTGAATCACTACGCGCTGGTTTACACCGGCACCTAGCTCGTCGTCACCCTCGTCGATGTCAAATACCTTGACGCCGATGATGGTTCCCTGCTCACCGTGCGGAACCTTCAAAGAGGTGTCGCGAACTTCGCGGCTCTTCTCGTTGAAGATTGCGCGAAGTAGGCGCTCTTCTGGGGTTAGCTCGGTTTCACCCTTAGGGGTTACCTTTCCAACCAGGATGTCGCCTGGGCGAACCTCAGCACCGATGCGGATGATGCCGCGCTCGTCGAGCTGAGCCAAGGCCTCTGTCGAGATGTTCGGTAGGTCGGCGGTGATCTCTTCTTTACCTAGCTTGGTGTCGCGAGCTTCAACCTCATACTCCTCGATGTGAATCGAGCTGAGGGTGTCGTCTTTGACCAAGTTCTGGCTGATGATGATCGCGTCTTCGAAGTTGTGGCCTTCCCATGGCATGAATGCCACGAGCAGGTCTTTGCCAAGAGCGAGCTCGCCGTTTTCGGTAGCCGGACCATCTGCAAGAACTTCTCCGGCGTCAACCTTCTGGCCAACCGAAACGATTGCGCGCTGGTTGATTGCGGTGCCCTGGTTCGAGCGGTCGAACTTGCGAAGAACGTATGACTTGGTGCCGCCGGCATCCTGCTTGATAACGATCAGGTCTGCTGCAACTTCTTCAACAACACCTGCGGTCTCGTTGATAACTGCTGCGCCAGAGTCGATTGCTGCAACGCGCTCCATGCCGGTGCCAACAAGTGGTGCAACGCTGCGTAGCAGTGGAACTGCCTGACGCTGCATGTTTGCACCCATTAGCGCACGGGTTGAGTCGTCGTGCTCGAGGAACGGAATCAACGAAGTTGAAACCGATGCGAGCTGACGAGGTGAGATGTCGACGAAGTCAACATCGGTTGCGTCAACTTCAACAACCTCGCCGCGGTAACGCGCGAATACCTTTGCGTTTGCAAAAGTGCGGTCTGCGTTTAGCGGAACATCTGCCGGTGCAATAATCTTGCCGGCTTCTGATGCTGCGTCTAGGTAGTCAGGTGCACCCTTTGCAACTTTTCCGTTAGCGACTTTGAAGTAAGGAGTCTCGATGAAACCGAATGCGTTGATGCGTGCGAACGCAGTCAACGAACCGATCAAACCAATGTTCGGACCTTCAGGAGTTTCAACCGGACACATGCGACCGTAGTGAGATGGGTGAACGTCACGAACTTCCATCTGTGCACGCTCACGAGCGATACCACCTGGGCCGAGGGCTGACAAGCGACGCTTGTGAGCCAATCCTGCCAATGGGTTGTTCTGATCCATGAACTGTGACAACTGTGAAGCTCCGAAGAACTCCTTGATTGCAGAAACAACCGGACGCAAGTTAATCAAAGTCATCGGTGTGATTGCTTCGATGTCTTGAGTCGACATGCGCTCGCGAACAACGCGCTCCATGCGGCTTAGACCAATGCGAACCTGGTTCTGAATTAGTTCACCAACCGAGCGAATGCGACGGTTTGAGAAGTCATCGATGTCGTCAGACGAGATGGTAACCGCTGACTTCTTGCCGCCCATGACCAGGTCAATTGGGGTGGCTAGGTTGCCGTTCTGCGGTGCCTGGCTGAGGTCGAAGACCAATAGGTACTTGATGGTCGCGACGATGTCTTCGATCATCAGGGTGTTCTTGTCGCCAGCAACATCTAGGCCCAGCTTGCGGTTTAGCTTGTGACGGCCAACCTTGGCTAGGTTGTAGCGCTTGGTGTCGAAGTAGGTTGACTTCAACCATGCTTCTGCAACTTCTGGTCCGGCAGCTTCTGCGCGCACCTTGCGGTATAGCTCGCGAAGTGCGTCTTCCTTGCTGATGATGTTGTTGGTTGCGTATGCCTTCGACTTGTCATACTCGAGAGTGTTCTCGATTAGGTCAACGTCGACAGTCCACGCTTTCGCGTTCTTCGCAACTGCATCCTTGATGTCAGCGAACTCTGCACGGATTTCATCTTCGCTAAGACCAAGTGCCTTCAAGAAAATAGTTGCCGAGACTTTGGTCTTGCGGTCAACCTGAACCTGAACGATTGGCTTGCCGTAACGTGCCATAGGCTTGCGCTCTTCTTTGACCCACTCGGTCAAGAACTCAAGGTATGAACCACGGCTTGGAATGATCTGTGCACGGATGTTGCGCACGTCAAGGTTTCCGGTGGTGTTTGTGGTCTGTGAAAAGTAGACACCTGGTGAACGCACGAGCTGTGAAACAACAACGCGCTCGGTTCCGTTAATTACGAAGGTGCCCTTCTCTGTCATCACAGGAAAGTCACCCATGAAAACGGTCTGAGATTTAATCTCACCGGTTTCGTAGTTGGTGAACTCTGCCTTGATGTAAAGAGGCTGGGTGTAGCTGCGGCCCTTAACCTTGCACTCGTCAGGAGTGTACTCAGGGTCGTAAAGCTCTGGCTTGTCGAAGCTGATACCCATCTTCGGAGCCTGAGCAGGGTTTGCTGAGTCAACGATAGGAGAAATCTCAGCAAAGATTTCTTCTAGACCGTTCTTTGCGCCTGGGTTCTTTGCTTTCCATGCAGGGTTGCCGATTAGCCAGTCAAAGCTTTCGGTCTGCAGGGTAAGTAGGTCTGGAACTTCGAGAGCTTCAGTAACCTTTGCGAATGAGAGGCGCTTTGTAGAGCGTGTGTTCTTAATCTTTTTCGACGATGCCAAGAGATGTCCCTCCAAGGAACTAGATCTGAGTGGTTGGAATCGCGACCCAAAAACAGATGACGCCAAAATATGCGTCAAAGGCGCAGCCGAAATATGCGTGCGGTTTGTTGGGGAGCAAACGCCTATCCTATAACGATTTGGGGCTTTTTACCAACAATATTTAGAAATCAGCCCCAAAGTCGACCCAGAAGTGCTATTAGCAGGCTGTGATGGCGTCGTTGATCTGATCCGCGAGCGCGGCAGCGTCTTCAACCCCTATAAACACTCGGTTATAGGGCCGACCACTCAGGTTCAGCTGCAGAACGCTCAGGTTTCCCCTGGTCCAGTAGACAAATGCCGAGTCTTTGGGCCGAATGTAGGTGCCGGCGATGATCAGGCCCGGCAAAGCGGTGCCTGGCACCCTGAAACCTAGGGTTCTCACCCACTTTTCGTCTGCAACCACTGCCCCACGGATGCTGGTAGCCGGAATGTGCACGTCTCCGCGAGCTGCGGCCAGGCGCTGCCAAAAGCCGAGGCGAATTACGAGTTCGCTGTCTTTGAGCTCGAGAGTGGGCATCTGAATAGGTTACCTGTGAAGAATTTGCGCGACAACCCAGAATTGTTGCGAAGATTGGATTGCTGGGAAAGGGGATTCAAATGATTGAAGTGAAAGTGCTGCTAAACCTCACCTCTGAGCGCACACTGCGAAATGACGATCCGATTGATGTCTTTGACCTCATTGCCGAACCGTTTCACGATGATGAAAGCATCGCTGAGCAAGAAATGTTTGCCGACTATGGTCGCATGATCATCGAAATGCAGATGCATGTGCAGGCTCAGTCAGTGCAAGAAGGTATTGCCATCGCACTAAAGGCAGTCACTAAAGCGCTAAACAGCG
>Ga0214163_1000157_pt1 | contig 31485 bp, 50 predicted proteins | sample LakMenepilimnion_2_FD_153001 | JGI IMG/M metagenome (GOLD analysis project Ga0214163, IMG submission 153001) | Freshwater microbial communities from Lake Mendota, WI - Practice 15JUN2010 epilimnion v4 | ecosystem: Environmental > Aquatic > Freshwater > Lake > Epilimnion/Euphotic zone | place... | reverse complement strand
AGCGTACGTCCCCGTATTTAGAATTCCATTGTTCTATTTTATAAAGAAGTTCTTCTAAAGAAATAGAATTGTTTGAATATTTTCTCACATTATCTCCATGAATCATTAATTTGCAATTTGCAGGGTGAGAGATGATCTTTGGATCTATATTATTTTCCCAACCATATTTAACTGAAATCATATGATCTCTAGATATACCGTATAAATTATCACCTCGATTTTTGGCTTTATACCAGCCGCTTTCTTCAATTAAAGAAAGATTAAATTCTTTAGGATAATTATATACTGAAAATTTAAATGTGCAATCTGTTCTATATTGACTTAACTTATCTCTGTTTGGATTCCAATTTCCTGGTTTCTTTCCTCTCATTGCTATAGAAACTTTAGCAGAAAGTGCAGATATTCTTGGATCCGAATCAGAAGTCTTACCTTTATTCCAAGCAGTCCTACCCAATTGATATGATACTCTATCAGGATTTAACTTACATTGATTTTGATGAACCATGCCGCCAGCATTCATATTATATTCTTTTTTGCAGAACTTACATATAAACATCAGAATGAATCTCCTTTTGTTTATTTATAAGCAGGCGCTCTCCCAGATGAGCTAATCCCCCGAACTTGGTACCAGAGGGGTGGATTTGAACCACCGACCTTGAGGTTATGAGCCTCCCGCTCTACCGCTGAGCTACCCTGGTATATTCTTTCCCTGCTATCCAGCATGATACTCGACTGTAGATGACTAGTCCACAATATCCTTTGCCGTCACAGCGAAGGTCATCGAACGCTACCAAAATCTGGAAGCAGGAATTCTGGAGCGACCGAAGGGATTCGAACCCTCTCCATCAGCTTGGAAGGCTGAGTCCTCACCCAGGAGAACGGTCGCGTAACTGGTGCCGGCAGCAGGAATCGAACCCGCGACCTGAGGTTTACAAAACCACTGCTCTACCATCTGAGCTATACCGGCATATAGGTGCTTACTGACAGGACTCGAACCTGCGCTAGGACAACCCAAAGGGTGTAGGTACCACTCCCACATTACGTCAACAGTAAGCATAAACTTATTAGATGAACACATTGGATATGTAATAATGTTGACGCACTATCATTCGCTACTCGTCAAAGTAACCGATCCGCCGTTGCAGGCTAAGACCGTCCAATGCATTCATCTAATAAGTCTATGGTCGGGGAGACAGGATTCGAACCTGCGACCCTCTGGTCCCAAACCAGATGCGCTACCAGGCTGCGCCACTCCCCGACTGGTATTATATATATCAATTTCAAAGAACCGTATTCGTTATTATTCACTCTACACTAAAACGAATAATTTGTACACAACAAAATGCGATGCAATGGAAAATAGTTGGATGCCCCCCAGGGATTCGAACCCCGATAGCCAGAACCAAAATCTAGCGTCTTGCCTTTAGACGAAGGGGCATTAAACTGATGAAAGATTGTAGCACCCACCTTGTCTCCTGGGCCATCTAGTGTAGCGGGCTCGAACCCTTACTACAATCTTTCAACTTGGATCCTCGAACTGGATTCGAACCAATACAAACAGAGTCAGAGTCTGTTGTCCTACCGTTAGACGATCGAGGAATGAACTTGGTGGGCGAGGATGGATTCGAACCAACTCACTCGTACGAGACCAGATTTACAGTCTGGGGCGCCTCTCCAACTGCGCCGCTCGCCCAAGTTATTACTGTGGCTGCTCGTTTTCACCAAGAGTATCAGGCTCTGGCGCTTCTGACACAACCGTATTGTCTGCGGCCGTCGGCGCTTCTGCAACCGGCTGTTCGCTGCATGCGGCTGTAAGAGCTACAACTGCAAGTGCCATAAAAGTCTTGATATTCATACTTGCTTCCTTCTTGGTTGATAAAGTTGAGAGGCTAACCGTGACCTCTCGCGTGCTTATTAGGTAGCAACACCAACTGGTGGACACTTTGGGGTTCGAACCCAAGACACACGGATTAAAAGCCCGATGCTCTACCGACTGAGCTAAGTGTCCAAAATGGTGGACGATGAAGGGTTCGAACCTTCGACCTAAGGATTAAGAGTCCCGCGCTCTACCGACTGAGCTAATCGTCCGTTAAAGTTAAATATATTCAGCGGGCGCGCCGACTACTTGGCGAACTACATTGTACCAATCAAAACGGCTGGTATCGAGATCCCGATCATATACACCCTGAGCATCCCAAGCTTCTTGTTCAGAAGCGTACACACCCAGGAGCATATCACCCTCGTAGGAGATCGAACCCATCAAAACAAAAACTTCCATGACAATCTCCATTCCTTATTATTCATACTACCATACTTTTGATAATATGTACACAACAAAATGCGCTTGATAAAAAATAGTTTCTCAGTCTAACGGAACACCATCATCCGGCTTACGACCAGAGTGATGATCGTCAGATACGCAAAGAGTCTTGACGGTCTTTGTACGATCTGGCATATAATATCTCCCCACGCGGACTTGCGCAGGGTATTGAGCAGCTACCAACTCGCATACACGTTTGTCGGCGAACCGCATCTCCTGCTTAGACACAAAGTCACCATTGACGTCAAATGAAAAGATTAGAAGCCAGTAAATCATGACCAATTCCTTATCTTAATCTGCAAGAACCTCAAGGTTGAGGTAATCGATGGTTGGGTGATCCAGTTGGAACTGGCGGCGAGCTTCGTTGAAACTCTTCGCTTTGTAAATCCAAAAACCAGCAACCTTCTGACGGCGAGCGTTGGCGATATACAAGTTGTAGGTGTTCATGACAATCTCCATTCGTTATTATTCATACTACGACAGTTTGCATAATATGTACACTAAAAAATGCGCTTGATGAAAAATAAATGGTAGGGGCTGTGGGATTCGAACCCACCCTGAAACGATTTTAAGTCGCATTCCTCTGCCGCTGGGATAAGCCCCCATATAATGGGGTGAATGACGGGGATCGAACCCGCGACGTTCGGCACCACAAGCCGACGCTCTACCACTGAGCTACACTCACCATAAACTGGAGGACAGGGAGGGATTCGAACCCTCGGAACCGTTAGGTTCGTCTCGTTAGCAGTGAGGTGATTTCAACCACTCATCCACCTGTCCTTGAAACTGGAAGAAGCGGTGGGATTCGAACCCACGGTACGCTCATCACGTACGACGGTTTTCAAGACCGTATCATTAAACCACTCTGACACGCTTCCATAGTTGAGAGGCTAACCGTGACCTCTCGCGTGCTTATTAGGTAGCAACCCCATCTTGGTGCGCATGGGAGATTTTGAAACTCCGACCTCACGATTATCAGTCGAGCGCTCTGCCTCTGAGCTACACGCGCATATATTTTTATAACAATGAGAAAGAACATCATGGCGAAGGTGCCAAAACAGAAAAGTGGCGAAGATGCAAGGATTCGAACCCTGACTAACGGAGTTGGAAGCCGTCGTGCTACCGTTACACTACACCCACACATTTCGTTGGTAACCATCCTTATCGATATAAGGTTTTGGTTTACGAGAAGGGTTTTTTCTATTCCTAGCCGCATATGTCTTAGTCTGACTATGACAATTTGGACATAAAAACGAAAGATTCTCTAACCTGTTGTCATTGCTTATACCATTTTTGTGTTCTATCTGAAGAACTAACGTTTTACCGTTCCATTCCCCATTTATTCCACAATCATCACATTTATAAGGGACTAAATTCTCAAGAATGAGTCTCTTTTTAATATGGTGTCTGGCAATAGTACAATTTTCAACAAACATATTTTCATTAGATGTTCGTCTACTCTTAGAGTGTTCTACTAATCCTTGATAATGTTTTCCAGCAGTTGGTGATATGAAACCTTTAGCCATATATCAATCTCCTCTGAGATATTTATACAGCACGTTAGTATCTTATACCCAAATGCTAAAAATATTTAGCGTGAAATGGCGAACTTGATGGGTTTCGATCCCACTACCTCCAGCGTGACAAGCCGGTGCTCTCCCAATTGAGCTACAAGTCCAGTGAACTAGTATTTATACCGTTCTACACTAAAACGAATAATATGTACACAACTATTTTAGTGCAGCATGAAGTTGAAGATAAAATCGGTTGTACTTGGCAATCCGATCGATATCCTTTTGCGTCACACCCTTGAGACGACGGATGTCGGTGTTGTGTCGGAGATCACAAAGTTTGACCTTCATGGCATCCGCGTTGAGCAGCACCTCGATCTGGTACTCTTCGTAGGTTTGACCTGGCACCTTAGTCAGTGCCTTCACAGCATCGATGATACGATCGGTGCAACCAATGTCAATGAGATCTCTCCAGGTAGTATTAGTATCCTCTACCACATCGTGGAGCAGGGCGATACACTGAAGTTCTTCGTCATCAGACTTGAGGTAATGCATGACCTTCATAGGGTGAAGGATGTACGGATTGCCACCACGATCAAACTGGCCGGCATGCGCATTGGTTGCCAGAACTAGTACCTTGCCGAGAAGTTCACCTTTTCTCATAATCATCTCCATTGCTTATAATTAATACTACATCACAATGGGTATATTGTACACAACTATTTTATGCGTTTGCCTGGAGTGCCGATCATAAGTTTGGTGTGTGTCTCTCCACCGATGTCCCTGGTATAGAAGTGATGCTTCAACTCAGGATGGCGTGCCAGCTCAGGATCATCCGGATGAGGTACACCCAAACGTTCTCCAGGCATCGCCTTCTGTGCCGCTGCACGCGAGAGTACATGTGGTCTTAGATCGCCAATCTGCTTCTTGTGAAACGACAAAGATGGACCGGAGATCTCTGCATGTGACCTTTTCTGGCTGATATCACCCTTGATGATGTTAGCTAGGCCAGCCTTACCCTCATCAGAACCGTCAGATGCCATAGCTACGCGCTTCCGGCCTGTCTTATCCTTGTACAGTGCAACACCTCTGACCTTGCCAGACGAGTCCTTGTGGAGTTTCCACATAGGAATGTTCTTGACCATGTCGGCAGGATTCTTAAATCCTGATCCATGGATACCACCGATGTGATGGTATGCCTTCTGAACCATATTGAACACGTGATCAGCATGCTTATGCTTCTCATCCTCATGTTGTGGCAGAAGGTTCTTGAACCGTTCTTGAAGGATGAAGTCTTTGAATGTGTCCATTAATGGTGCTCCGGGAAATTGCCGATCATCTTATTGATGGTATTTATTACCGGAGTGAAGTTGACGACACGATGACCTTCACCGTGAAGATCGATAGGATTCTTGTAGTGAGTATGGATATGTTCTCTGGGCACAACCGTGTCCTCGGTACCATGGAAGACTACTACATGGTGACGTGCATGACCAACCGACGCATCCTCTAGCTTCTTGTATGCAGCATAATGCTCTTTGGGGAGATTGTACTTCTTATAATTGGCCGATGGCTTCAACGAAGGGTTTACCAACACGGTCTTGATACCATGCTTGGCTGCCATGTAGTCACCCCAGAAGCCGCCAGCACTAGAACCAACAATGATTGGATCATCATGCTTCTTTAGCCTCTTAGCCAGGTTATCCATCTGCTTCTTCAAGACATCAGGATGCTGGTTGTGGTCGATCGCAGGAGCGATAAACTTCTGACCAGGAAAAGAATTCTTGATGTGTTGAGCAGTATCACCCTCGGGTGAACTTCCGTAGCCGTGTAGATAGACAATCGTACTCTTCACTTGCGCAACTCCACTCTTCATTCTTAACATACACTAGTATAGACATATTGTACACAACTATTTTAGTGTCTCACAACATGGTCTGCAGCGTGAGTGGCTGCGAATGAGTCAGGCTTGATCTTAGCATCGATACCTAGCGATCCCTTGACCCATCCCAGTGCTTCCTTAACGGCAACACTAGACTTGTGTTTTGGATTTGGATTGATATCAAGGTGGATCTCCATGTGACGTTTACCTAGAACATCTATCACCTCGGTGGCAGTTGCAACTGCAAACTGTACCTCGGTTAGCAGACGTTGCTTGATGTTGCCATAGTCAGGCATATCCACCGTCTCGTGGAATAGCTTGCATCCGTTCTTGGAATCCATATGCACAATCACAACGGTGGAGTACTTAGCGTACCACACATCATTCTTTCTGAAACGAATCGAATCACATCCGATATACACCGATGACTGTTGACTCGAATCTAGAATCGCCTGCTTTGCTTTTTCAATCATTGTACTCACTCAAAATGGAGAACCAGGTGGGATTCGAACCCACGGTTTTCAGGTTTTGCAGACCTGTGCGTTGGACCACTCCGCCACCGGCTCATGGTACTATGGATACGTCCACACTACCTTATTGCTTTTATTTTTCTTGGCCAGCTTTTCAAGATCCATGCGCTCATAGAAGTTAATCCAGCTTTTATGCTCTTTAAGAGCCGCGGCTTTAGCTTCCTGAAAGGTTGCAAACCGACGTTGTTGTTGTGATTCGGTTACTAACTGCCAATTATCAGGCATAACGCGACTGCAACAAATAGCACACTGCGCATCGTAACCGGACTTATCATCGCCAATGACACGGACCTTGACACCATGAGGTGCTGATTGAAAAAACGAAAACATATAAATCTCCAAATAAAAAAAATGGTACTCCCGGTAGGACTCGAACCCACACTCAGACCGTTATGAGCGGTCGGCTTCACCTTTAAGCTACAGGAGTTTAGGAAGCTCAATCACGAGCAGGTCAAAGGACAACCCGGCAATAACAAACCATGTAAGTCCAGCCTTGACGGTTGCGCCATTCTGTATATCTCTCACAGCAAACCAGATGTTGAATGCCAAAAGAAACAACCCAAAAATAAACCAAGTCATATTAATATACCTCAAAAATGGTGATGCCAGTAGGACTTGAACCTACGACCTAAAGCTTAGAAGGCTTTTGCTCTATCCAGCTGAGCTATGGCACCGTTAAATCTATCAAGTAGTACCTAGGCGATGCTGCATCTCTACAACACGAGCAAGCTCAGGTGAAATTATCCGCTCGCTTTCTTCTATACGAGTGAGCATGTCCCGATAACAGTGGAGTGATCGCTTGACCAACGCAACATCTTCTCGGTCCAACACAAAACCGGCAAATTCATCAGACATTACTTCGACTCCATTAACCAGGTGTTAGCCGAGTCCATCCAGTCAAGGACTTCAGGATCCAGCGTCTCACCGTTACGATACTTGGTATAGATCTGGCAGAACGTCTGCTCAACAGCACTCACGCCGTCATTCATAGTCGGCAACGAAAATATTTCTATCTGCATAACAATCTCCACGGTTGTACTATTATATATGCCAATATAACATGGATTGGCATAATTGTACACAAGTATTTTAGCGCTTTCGCAGAACCTCGATGAGACGAATGCTAACATCTGGATTGTCGCGGCGGTACTGATCGTAGAAGAACTGAGCCTCTGCTAAAACAGGGGTCGCAAACAAAGGATATCTCACATCAACGTCGTCGAATAACTGAACTTCAAACATTTTTATCTTCCTTATCTTGCGCTGCGTGGGCGGCGTTACGTGCGGCCTTCAGTTTCTCCAAGTCAGTCATGTTGTATCTCCTTAGCTTATTATTCATACTACCATAACTTTGATAATATGTACACAACTATTTTGCTTCCTCCGTCAACCACTGTTTGATCGAACCAAACTTGATACCGAGCTCATACTCGAGTACCTCATATCCATAGAAGCTGAGCTCATCGGCACTAAGGCCTTCAGCATCTGCAATGATCTCGATAGCACGCGTACGAGTAGAACCTTCGACAAGTTTCATCGTCTCGTCGACCCGAGCAATGAAAGCCTCAAAGTTATAATGCTGCTCGACCTTCTGTTCCGAGATCTGGCGTTCGGCCTGCGTGTTTAGGTAGGCAAAGTCTTCGTCAAACTCCTGCATTGACACGAACGTGACGTAACGTGGGCGGCTACCATATACATCCTTGTACAGATCAGAGTACAACGAACCATCCTTGGTTTCAGGGAACATGGCATCGATATCAGCAAGGGTCAAGAACATTTTGAATACCTTCTCATTGGTTGATATATCCATTATACACAGTTTTGGAATATTGTACACAACTATTTTAGCCGTGCATCTGAATACCTTCGATACGAGGCGAGATCTTCTTGGCAGAGTACTGCACGCCGTCGATCTCGAAGAAGTATCGGCCATGACATGGACCAACCTTTTCCCAATGAAGCTTAAGAATCTCACGCTCACGGAAGGGGCTGATACCATGAGTCCAAGGACGGCCGGTACGCAGTTCGAACGAACCACCACAGAGGTTAGTGATCATATTTGTTCCTTTCATCATCATAGATTCATCCTACACTCTTTTCATAATATTGTACATACAAAAATGCGCCCAGAATCAACCGAGCGCATTTAGTTTTGAAAATGTAGATGGATTACTTTTTACGACCTATGCTGTACTTTGTCACCAGGTTCCACTCATCCTTCTCCTTGAAGGGAAGGATCTTGATCTGGTTCAGTGGAGTCAGCGGAGATGCTGTGCTACCATCCTCAGCCAACTTGATCAGACCCCAATCTACCAGAAGATTCGTGATTACGTTCCTACGGCCCATATCCTCCTCAGAGAAGTTAGATGGCTTACCGTCAAGAGCAAAGAGTTCCTTGAAGTGAACGATGTAATACTTTCCCTGCTTGTGCAGGATATGGCATGATTGGTACAGAGTCTTGTCCTTGCGTGATGCAACACCGATACGTGTCAGCGTCTCACGAACCTTCAGGAAATCGTCTTCCTCGCCGAGTCTTACCTCGATTAAACTATCGACTACGTTCATTTTTGACTCCACCCTTATCAAGCTTGTTTTTTATTGTTTTCATTTGATCTGGGGAAAGCAACTTAATTGCGGCTTTGGCCTTTTGACGGTTATAGCCGTAGTAGGACATTACTAGCTCTAAATCACTATCCTTATCTTTCTTTACCCATTTCGAATATCGTTTACTGGGCCGTACAATATTTATTAGAAAGGAATATTGCAACTTGTTGTCCAGTCCATGATGAACGTTCATCATGTTGGCGAGCTGAATGGTGTCAGCAAAGTAGGATAGTGCTTTGTTAGTAATGAATGCGTTGTAAGTCTTCTCTGCTAGCTTATCGTTCTCCGTACCTTTCATTAGGTTCTTTTTAGTGGAATTGATCGATGCTACAAAATCAAATGGGTTCATCTTTCTGTCTGCCCTTCATAATCACTTCGGCAGACTTGTCAAAGAAGTCTGCACATTTCTCACATATCTCAAGAGAGACCACACCACTATCAGTATTTACCCGCATCTCGTGGAATGGCACACTCTTGGGATACTTATCTTCACACACGGCGCATGTCTTGTTCTTGTTGAACCAGGTCACAAGAACTCGCAGTCCGCCATGACTTCGGTGAGACAGGCAGTCAGATTAATCTCAGGATCAGCTGCAAATGCATTCTGATATTGATACTTTGCAAGGTGGAGAACCAAGACGGGGATTGAGTTAGCCTTGATATAGTCCTCCGCCTTGTCAAAGAAGGCACGGAAGAACTCTGTAGTATCCATGTCAGACTCTGCAACCCACTTGCGCATGCCACTGAAGTTACGGTCCTTCAGGTACGTGATAAGCTTGGTGAGTGCAGAGTCTGAGAAGTTTGACAGGATACCAGAGTCAATGTTACCAGTAGCAGAGTACTGCTGGAGTTCATTGAGAACGCGACGCCAGTCGGGGAAGTGTTTACTCAGAACCTGAGCAACCGCCGCCTTCTCGAACGGCACGTTCTCCTTCTCAAGGATGACAACCACACGCTTCATGAACTGAGATGCGAGGGTAGCCATCTCTGCCTTAGAGATCTTGAAGTTGATGACGGAGCAACGTGACTGCAACGGCTCGATGATACGATCCTTGAAGTTGCAGGTCAGGATGAAGCCACAGTTAGCCGAGAACTCTTCCATAAAGTTACGAAGAGCCGGTTGGGTAGACTGTGCGTTGAGATAGTCAGCCTCATCTAGGATGACATACTTGCGTCCACCAGATAGTGAGATGGAGGAAGCAAAACGAGAAATGTCGTTGCGTAGAGTATCGATACCACCGTTCATAGAACCGTTAATAACGATATAGTCACAACCCAGTTCCTCACACATAGCTCGAGCAACCGTTGTCTTACCGACACCAGCTGACCCAGATAGGATGAGGTTAGGGATATTCTTCTGATCGATGAACTGTTGGAATACAGTCTTCAGATGAGTAGGCAGGATAGTATCGGCAATAGTCTTGGGACGATACTTCTCTGTCCACAAAAATTCTTCAAGCATAATATATCTCCATCACAAATCAAAAATTAACCGTCGTACTTAGAGTTACTCTCCACTGCGATCCAGTATTCTACAGTCTCGCCCTTGAAGTGGCTGAGACCCTTTGACGAGATGGATACGTCATACTTACCTGGGATCAACTTGATATTATCCGAACGGAATACCATACGGAAGTTTGCATCGGTCTCACCGACCTCTACACTGAACGAGTCATTCGTTGCACCCTTGGTATCCACAGCCTGTAGGAGGATACGACCTTCGATACCAGTGACAGCGATATCAGGAAGCTGTGATACACTCAATGCCTTCATGACACGACCCAGAGCATCCTCAGTGAGCTGGAAACGAACTTCAGGATTTGGCAGTTCAATATCACGGTCAGGTGCAACCATGATCAGCGACTGGTCACTGAATGCATACTTGAACTTGTTATTACCCTCAGCAATCTCAACATAAGTTTCCTTCAGAGTAAGCTCAGGTTCATTGAACAGCGAGACAGTACCGAGGAAGCGACTGAGGTCATAGATGGCAAAGGTTGCATCAAATTCTTGTGTGAGGAATGCGCGAGCAAGGACAGACTTCGTAGGCGAGATGGTACGAACCTGATTACCCTGCTTGATCATAATGTTCTGATTGATAGACGAGAAGTTCTTGAGGATTTGTGTGGTATTTGAGTTAAGCTTCATAATATATTCTCCATGTTGAAAGGGACTTATCCGCAGTCATTTACCAGTATAACATGACTGCGGATAAGTGTACATCACTATTTTAGTTGATTGGTGTATTGGACATATGACATAAGGTCATATCAGCAGGAGATACCTGATAATCAAAACAGTTTGATGCCCAACCATACCACGTTTCACGACCCTGATAGTCATGAATAATCACATGCGCATCCTGCTTAGCTTTCTTTGATAGGAAAGCTGCAGTAGGACCACGACCGATACCATCAACCAAGAACACGTCAGCTGTCTTGATGATATCCATACTAGGACAGATGTATTCTGCCAGACCACATCCCATATCCTCCTCAGGACGTGCGTAGTATGTGTTGGTGACTTCCGAAGGGATATAAAGGAAGATATGACGTTCAATGTTAGGATGTTCTTTAATCCTGTCACTGATCTTATCATACCATTGCTTATTATGCTCAACAGAAATTAGATATTGGCCATCCTTAAGATTATCCAAGAAATAAAGTGTAGAACCACCGCAACCCCACTCAACCATTGTTCCATTCTCTGGAAGAAGACCCATGATATAAGATGGTTCAGCCTCCGTCATTTGGATCTCAATCTCACCAAGCTGTGATTTATAATATGCGGTACTCATATATTACTTTCTCTTGCTTAGTTTATCAAGCTGTGACATATCCTTGATTGACTTCTGTGGAGGTGACGCTTGACCACCCTTCTTCAACTGACCAACATCAGCAGTTGCAGATGCACCAATCTGAGCAAGATCAACCAATGAACCACCGAAGACATACATGCCAACGTGTTGCAACTGCATCCATGGGCACAACCACACCTTCATACCAGCATTACGTACCCACTGACAGAACATGTAGTCTTCAGACAGATAACGTTCTGAGTATTCTGGACGATCACGAGCAGTACTCTTCGAGTCCTGAATGAACTCAATCAGCTCTTGGCTTGTTGCATCTGGCTTATTTTCGATGAACGCCTTGAGTTCAGGTACAAGTTGCGCACGCTTTGCATCAATTGGAGTATCAAAGAATGCCATGATATAGCGACTACCGTCAAAATGTTCGGTACGAACATGGTCAGGCTTGTACAGTTGCTGGGGATACGCATCCTGGAACTTCTCGAAGGTGTTACGACGGATCATCATGAACCCGGTACCAGCTTCGAGAACTTCAACCGGTTCACCAAGTGGAATTTCAGCACGATCACCGGCTGGGTTGAAGACGTAGTCACCTACATACTTTTCAAGAGTGTTAGGATCTTCGTCTGCAAATCCCTTATCAACTGCCATTTTGATCTTTTCCCAACTGATGCACTTCTTGGGATAAGGACCTGCAATGATATCGTAGTTATCATCATCAGGATTCTCTGACTGTAGAGCCATCAGAGCGATAACATCATTGGCGTTGAAACCAATGTCAGAGTCGATGAACATCAGATGGGTATCACCCGAACGCATAAACTCATCAGCACAGTAGTTACGTGCACGAGTAATCAGCGACTCATTGAACAGAAAGTAGAATCGAACCTGAATTCCATAGTGGGTGCAGAGAGCCGAGAGATCGGCGATCGAGCGGGCAAACATGCCCTGGCACTGACCACCATACATAGGTGCAGCGATGAAAAGCTTTCGTTCACGAAGCTTCTCAATTGGTACGTTGATTTCAATTCCCATAATTAATCCTTGTTTTCATTATCATGAACGTTGAGTTGGATAATGGCGTAATGAATAACCTTCATGAGGTCCTTACGCCATTCTGCTGGATCACCCTTACGACCATAGCGTTGGGTGTATTTCATCATATTCCCAATATTGAAGCCGGTTCCATGACCTGCATCAATGATGAATTCTGTTGCTTGATATTTGTTTTGGGAATAGTGCTGACCATAGGTAGCATCGATGTAAGACTGAATCTCTTTGATTGATTCGCCTTCGTTATATTTATACTCGATATTATAGGGCTGCTGATTTAAAATGCCAGATGGAATTAAAATATTTTTCATTATATAAAAAAGTCCTCTATAGTTATGGGTTTAGTTTCAGGTAATCCAGACCATTTCCTTCCTTGCCAATGTGGATATGATGCTCGTGAAAGATGGACTGACTTGGGTTTCTCCATGTGAGCAAAGTCAAGTTCACCATTGTCATTCTTTAGATAGTCAGTCCACTCAATGAAGTTAACATGACTAGACGTGCACTGTGTCTTCATCTCATTCTTGAAGATCAGACGAACTGTCTCACGACTTGCCCAGTCACCAAAGAACGGAGTACCCTTGTAGTAACCAGTCTTAGGAAGTGCACGAGACTCATTCTCGACAGGAAGTAGTTCATATGCATATACTTTATCAATATCAAGGTTGAACAACTGGTTATAATATTTGCGTGCGAGAGCCCTTGTTGCTTCTTCGGGATGAGTCTGACGCATCAGGTGGTGACGCAGATCGATGTTACCGAAGTAGAACTCAGCAACCTTACTATCGGGCTGGATAAAGGTATTTAGTCCTTGACTAAGTGCACCGTGTAGCGTCTTAAATGGAACCGAGTTGACATGCCAACCTGGTCGATACATGCAGATAGCATGACTATCGCCGGCGACCACATTGCCCGTATGTGTAATATTCTTGATAGTTATGGCTGTATTCTCGATACGCTTTAGATTTTCCCAGTCAACCTTTACCCAGTCAGGATGGATCTCGCCCTTCATACGTGGCTGAAGCATCTCTGAGTACTTAGGATGATCGATCCACAGAGAATATACCCTGCCCTTGAACTGTGAGTATCGGATCAGGTTGTCGATACCACCATAGTTCTTCATGCCACCGAATAGGTTGAGAGATCCACCCCAGTCATTGCCGTGGTAGACGCAGATCTCACCAAAGGAATTGATGTCAGGATGAATGTCACCGGTACGATCTAGGTGCACATCGTATCCAACCTCCTCCAACTGGTTCGCATAGATCGCCGCCTGAGCAGCACGATGCGAATGGATGTTGGAGGAGACATGGGTGAATGGGGAGGTGACGAGCGTTCTCATATTATTCACTATACATCAAGGGCGGCATAATGTACATCATTTTTTGGCCAATCACGGTAACTATTTACGCGATCGTAAATGGTAGGATCATTCAGAACTGGTTCTGATCCTACGTTCCAGAATAGGATGTTCCTGCCGGTATTCTTAGGAATGTACTTCCATACCTTACCATCATACGTATCTATGCAAGGAAACGGTGGAAGGTTGCCAGCCTTCTCACTCTGTTGGAAAGGCATCGGTTCAGAGATAACATCGGCGCGGCCAAGTTCACCAGCCTTCAGGTTACGTGACACAGCAACCGAATGGAACTTGGCATTCGGCCATGCAATCTGCATTGCTCTCGAAAGAACGCCGGTCGAGATGGCAACATAAACCTCATCAGGTTCTGGGATCTTAGATGCAGCCTTGACGATACCGGCAGTCACAAGTTCATGCTTTAGACCAAGAGGGACAAAGAATGCATCATCCTGTGTATTAGCCCAGTCACTGGCAATCTTGTTTAGGTTCGGCATTGCAGCAATACGATGGAACGATGCCTCTGCACCACGCTCAATGCAACATGCCTGATGGTGCGAGATTCTCTTGGCAGAAGGCATGAATAGCTTGACCTTCTTATCATAACGTTTGGCAACATCAAGGATAGAGACACCGGCAAGACCTGTACGTGGCTGGACATACACAATAGTCGACTGATTGATTTTTGACATCAGACAGTCACCACCGCGTACCTTGGTTCCTGTGATAAGATCATCACGGACACACCGAACACCGTCGTGAACCGTAACGACAGGATCAGGATAAGGATCAGACCATGTTCCGGCCAGTTCTAGATAAAAATCCTTGGCACCTTGCCAACTACGATATCCAACATCCTTGTTATAACCATCTACAACATGTTTATCATGACTCATGCCATATTCCTTACCAGTTGTTTGTACTGATCCACACTCAGACCAGCTTTATCTATTATATAGCCGTCTGATGGGTGGTTGGTCATTCCATTAAACGTATCTACTAAGCCCAGATCAAGCATCGCTCTTTGCCGTCCGTAAGGATGGTCCTTAATTCTGCAAGAAGACCACACGGAATCAAAGCATAGGTGATTGTAGTCTGATCCTGGTTTGACATAGTTTTCAACCCATCGGATGAAATCGCAACAGACGTCTTCTGCATCATAGGGATAGGCACCTGTATCGGCATAGATCTTCTCCATAACGTTATCCAGGAATACTTCCTGCTTCACTCTGTTAGTATTGATTGCTAGATACGAGATACACTCAACAGCATTCGTACCGTAGTAGAACATGCTTTCCTTGTTGACATACTGAGGATACCAGTCAGCAATATCAGCAATGAATGCAGCGTACTGGAATCGATAGACACGAAGGCCATGTCTTTGGTTCCAAGCAAACATCCATTCACCGATCTCACGAAGATCCCTCTTGGCATTAGATCCTTCAAGCCACCCAGCTAGTTCACGACAAAGCTTCGGTGCAAACTCAGACAAGTAGTAATCGCCGGCCTTCCTATAGTTCTTACCCTCAGGAATCTTAGGGAAAGCTGGGAACTGATATCCTACCGACGTATAGAATGGATATGGATAATTGTTCAACCGACGAACCATGTCTTCGATTGAATTGCATTCGTATAAGTGTGGAAGGATTGTGTTGTGGTATCCAGACGGCTTTTTCGAGTAATTAATGCCAGACCCAGTGATGCGATGTAACAGAAAGACATAAAGCCATTCTGGGAGGCTAAAATAAGTGTGCCTGCCTGTCCAATCGCGGGCAATGTACCCACGTTCGCGCGTATGGAGTCCCTGTTCCATCTTGTGCCAGTATGGATGTTCAGGAGTCCAACCATAGAACACATCGTTTACGATCTGAGAAAAGCCGGCAAACTTACGGTTGACTACATCATAGAGTTCTACATTTTCAAGAAGGTTATCGGCCATGGCCGACTCCTTATATGGAATCGTGCCTAGGTTACACTTGGCCTGTTGGTCCTTGGCCAGTTCAAAGTATCGAAGATACTCGTCATAGTATTGTGTGGTTTCCATTATTCTTCTTCATGACACAGGAACATCACACTGGCTTCCCTGAACATCTTTTCAGTTGTCTTCATAGATGTCCTCCAGGTATCAGAGATATTCTTAGGATGTTCCATGATAACCTTGGTGATTCCTACCTGAATGATACCCTTGGCACACTCAGAACACACAGGAAGGCCAACAACATATAGTGTAGCACCATCAAGTGATACGCCGTTATGACATGCATTGTAGATTGCATTCATCTCACCATGCACAACGTACTTGTACTTCTCCTCACGATCATTATATCGATCGTCAGTGTCCTTGATGCCGCGAGGAAACCCGTTGTATCCCTGACTGAGGATCTGACCCTTAGAACCAACAGCAACGGCTCCAACCTTTACCGATGGATCCTTTGACCAGGTAGCAACTTCCTTGGCCATATCAAGGTAACGGCGTGTCCACTTGTTCATTACTTCACCATATCAAAATGACGTTCATATACGTGGAGGTTGCCGACATTCCAGATGATCTTAGGTTCACGAACTAGTTGTAGATCGTCACACAGCCGGTCGGCAACATAATTCTGCCATGCATAGTCATTACGATACCCAAAGACGACGTCATTAGAACGCATCTGAACTACAACAATCAACCGTTCATCACGGATCATATATTGAACGGCATTGGTGCACATAAAGTCTGACATGCCATTTTCATTATAATCTTCCCACATACTAGGCCGAGTATAGATCATCACAGCACGACGACTATTAGGATTAGTATGCAGCTCGTTAAGGACGTTTAGATACTGCAGCCCGTTATTTTTATGATAGATTGCCCAACCATAGTTAGAGTTGATCTTACCTTCAGTAGAGGCAACCTGTTCCCAGATGGCAGGAGTCTTACCAGGAATATCCTTGACGTACAGAGACATCGACTTATACCAATCGAGCTCACGCTCTACGTACTCTTCATTGACTTCGCCAAAGATAGTCGGTTGGTCTGCTTCGAAGTTTGCACCGATCATCTCAATAGTCTTGACACCGGTCTTATCAATGACAAAGTTCTCAGCAGCAAGCTCGTTGATGAAGTGCTGACGAATGTCGGAAACCTTAAGCATTATGCCATCTCCAAATATACGGTGTATCGACCTTTGTTATTTCCATTGGTTGACCTCGTTGACTTTTTGATCTGATACACCCAGTTATGAATAGTATTCTTTATAACATCATGTTTAATAACAAGATCTTTAGTCAGACTTTTTTCATCTATGCTGCTAAAATGGTGAGGAGGAAGCATGTCAACAGACCACTGATTGTCATGAACTCGGGCTGATATGATGTTAGTATATAGTCCATCTTCAACAGCCAACTTAGTCAGTTTAACACAGCGGTTTGGCCAATAACAACCAAATGATGGATAATCTGATAAATCAAATTTAACTCTGCTCATCTTACTTTACCACCTTAAGCCGGTTGAGATAATCACGAGTTACTGACTGACCTTCCATCTTGCCGCGGATATACGACACGGCAAAGCTGGCATAGTTGATCAGATCTTTGTAGGTATCTTCGAGAGACTCAAAGTTTGCAGTCTCGCCAGACTCAAGAAGAGACTGTGCACGAAGCATCTTGCCATGCATTGTATCGTGGATCGAGTCGACACCACGGCGATAGTGCATTGCCTGAAGTACGTTCGAGTTAGGGTTCTGATAGTCCTGAGACTTCTTGAGTTGCAGTTCGATGCATTCGCGCAGGACTTTTACTGATTCACGTTCATTAGTCATAATATATCCTTCTTATGCAAATACTTTTTGGTATTGACTATGTAACTCTACCACGCTTTTGATTTCTTGTACATCATTAATTTGCTTAAGTGAAGAACAAATTTTATATCCAAAAGATATGGCTTCGGACTGAGTTTTAAATGATGCACATCCTTTACCACACCAATCACTGTGTTTTTTGCCATTCGGCATATAATTACTAACTGCAAATCGTGTAACATACTTGTTAGTACCTTTACGATAGTAGCAGTTAAATTTTTGATTTCCACCGTCCTGGGTGGCTCCATAATAATGGTTAGAAATTTTCATAATATAATATCCTTATTGCTTGTACGAAGAGATAGAAAGGTCATACATTTCACTAATCTTTTCAGGATTAGTAATCGTCCGGACCTTCTTCATTTTTGTCAGATCATACATGCGCATGTCTGCATTACGTGGACCAAAATTATTAACAACGAAGAAACTATCAGGAGTTGCTTCATAGATAGCAATATGTTCATCACGAGCTGTAGGATTTGATACGAAAAACAGTTTATCTGCTGTATCGGCTTTATACCATTGAGAACGTTCTAATGGCATTGCACAGTGCTTTCGAATAACCGTGCGGACTTTAACTTCTACCTTTGTGTCATCGGCTATGATATCTTTATGCATATCATACATGTTACTACTAAAGGTTACATTTTTATATTCACCCGAATCGATTAGATAGTCAATTACAAGTCGTTCGCCGAGTGCACCTGTTTTTACGATATTAGTCATAATATTTCCTTGATTTTAGATTGTTGATTTTAGATTTAAGGTTCTACGCAAAATTAAATTCGACTATAGTGTTTATTCCAACCCGAGTCGGTGACCCGAAGGCCTTCGGATGCAAGAAGTGGACGCCACATAGATTCGCACACATACTTAGAGGTGTTTGCATTTTGGATATCATAGATAAGACGATTAACTGCTGCAGTTTGACGGACAGTCTTTGTTGGGAATGTTGCCAGGATTTCCAAAGCTTTGGTCTTGGCTTCATTCAAAGGAAGCTTATCAAGTGTGCCAAGAATGGTAAGTTGTTCGTCTTTTGTCATGATATAAAGGCCTTTCAGGTTGGTATAAGCTTATCCTATACCAACCTGAGTTAATTGTACACAGTTATTTTAGTAACGCACCGATCCATGATAACCACACCGGAATATAAAACAAAAGTGATATGAACGGTGCAATGTTATCACGGTACTTCCAGCGGCGGCCGCTCTTTGATACTGACCGGGTTTTTCCCCATTCGCCCGGGAAAAAATACCCGAATGCCAATATCAAATAACCTGGCCACCACAGGAAGTACCTCATTACTTCAGCCGTGCCAGCAATCCGTGGTTACCGGCGTGTGATGGCGCTTCCCATCCAGCCGGCTTGATGAGATCCGGCAATCCAAGAGGATTCGGCCTGCTTGCCTTCACACCAACTTCCTTGGCCATATTTGCACGAAGGACACGATCCCATGCATTATAACTATCGATGCCCATTGCATCCAATGTACCAATAGCAACAACACAAAGGTCAATCAGCCCATCAACAATCTCTTCGGCATCATTATCACGTACGGCATTCTTAGTCTCGGTTAGTTCCTCATCAAGAAATGCCATACGGAATTCAAGAAACTGCTTGAGCTTCTCCTTATCAAAATCAAAAACCTTTTCGTTTACTTGGTAGTACCTGTGCATAACACCAATATCACGTACCCAATCTGCACTCATTATATTCTCCTTGTTGTATTATTCAATCTATCACACATTGACATTAATGTACACTAACTTTGTAGTGCATCAATAAATTCTTGTGCCGCGGCGCTAATCACCGGCAACCCACCTAATGACTTATTCTTCAACTTCTTGACAAGCTTCCTAGCCTGTTCCAGATGATACGTGTTAGCACGTGATGTATGTGCGATACCATCTAGATGATCCATTTCATGGAGGAATACACGAGCAGTCATGCCAGTGAATGTCTTAGTAGCCGTCTCGCCATCAGGTGTAGTGAAGCGGACCTTGATGCTCTTTGGCCTTTTGATCTTTACGAAAAGATTAGGATACGAGAGGCATCCTTCCTCGAGCATAACCGTCTCAGTTGTTGCATCCACTACACGAGGATTGAAGACACCAATGATTTCCTCTGCTCGCATCACGAATGCACGTGTACGCACACCGATCTGGTTAGCTGCAAGACCCATGCCATCATTCTCACGCATGGTCTCGGCCAAATCTGTATAAAGTTGACCAGGATCCACAACCGGGTTCTTGAAGTCGAACGCCGGCATCACCTCACGTAGGATCGGGTTGGTCCTATTTAGAATAGTTGAAATCATGCCATTGCCATCTGGATCTTGGCGATCACTTCATCGGCAGTATCAAATTTATCAGTCGACAGAGAAATTTCTTTACCCTTGTTCATTATGATGTACCCGGAATCAGCGTAACTTCCCTGTGCTGGAACCTTTGTCACACGCTCAATGTGTCTAACATTGATATAGTGATCAACTTTATTCATGTCTCGTACCCAAATAAATCTTGTCATGCTGCAATCCTAATAATATGGCCTTTATATGGTTTACCATTTTTGGCCGCCTGTGTAAATCGTATGTAATTATAACCATGTTCAATGCAGTATTGTTTGGCATTATCCACAATAACACCATCTACAAAATAAGTAAACCTTAATTTTTGTTTGTGGTCTTCAGATTTTGGTTTTCGCATTTTATCTTTGTGTGATTCTGATAATTTAGAACCCTTTAAAGAAGACACTAATCCAGTTTTTGATTCGGATATTTTTTGCTTAGTTTCATTGCTGTGGGATCGACCAAACATTGGATTGTTCTCACCAGTCATTTGCAAACTTTTATTTTGTTTCCACTGATCGGTGTGTTCTTTGCCAGTCATACCATTTAAATGTCCATACATGGCACCACCGGTTCCACCCTGATGCACATTGTAAACTGGCTTTAATTGTTCAATTAATTCTATTTCTTTTTGAGTTGCCTCAAACTTTGTATCAAACTGTTCTATAAGTTCTATAGTAAAGTTATTAATACCATATTTTTGAATAGCTCGTGATATTACCATTTTAGATTTACAGTGTTGGTTTAATCTAGTCTGTAATGGTTGTTTAGTGTAACCAATATAGAAATTTCCATTGATGATATTAATAATTTTATATATTTTAAACATAGTAATGAACCATTATTGAACTTACATTACTATTTATACTTTCTCTTGTTTCTCTTGTTTTATTACTGAAAAATTGCTATGTTTTTCAAATTTAATAACAGAATGGAATTTATCATAGAGCTGATCACCTTTATGACTAATAACAAAGATATTTCCATCTGTTATATTTGATAGTATATCCATAAGATTGTCATTACCAGAGGTATCTAATGACGAGTCGAAGACTTCATCCAAGATAAGAAGATTGGTGGAAGCAGAATTACGCAACTTAGCAATAGCCCTCCAGGTAAACATAAGAGCAAGATCAAGACGACTTTTCTCGCCCTCGGAGAAAGATGCATAAGAGAACTCGTCTCTAAAACGTGATTTAATCTTTTCATTGAAGTTTTCATCCAATTCAAATTGGACAAAGAAGTCCATGGCCGCGAGGTATTTATTGATAAGCTTGTTCATTATGGGAACGTACTGCTTAATAATTCTGGTCTTGATGCCAGAGTCCTTAAGTAGAACACCGGCAACCTCAATCACCGACCGCTCATTAGCCAGTTCTTCCTTGTACTTCTGTTGTACAATAAGATGGCTATTAAGTACATGCAAATCTTCCTTGCTCTCATCAATGACTGTCGTGTTCTTCTTAAGATTCTTGATCTCCTGTTCTAGTGTGCAAATACTAGAATTCCACGATCGGATGTCAGAGTTGAGTTCGGTGATCTTTGTGTTAATAGCCGTGATCTCCTTATTGATTGCAGTGATCTCAGCAATACGAGTATTGATTGTGGTAATCTCATCCTCAATCTTGACCAAGGCATCAGTGATCTCCTGTTCCTTAGACTGGCGATCTGTAACTGTCTCGTTCTTGAAGTCGTGGTCGATTCCCTGTCGGCAGGTCGGGCAACTGTCATTGTCGTGATAGAACCGAATCTCCTTCTTGAGAGTACGTACCTTGCTCTCAAGTTGACTCTCCAACTCTACCAGTTTTGACTTCTTGTTCGCGACCTTCTCGGCATCTGCTATCTTAGCAGAATGTGTATCTAGGATACCGTTCTGCACGGCAATGTCATGTTCTGCCTGACACACCAGCGTATCGATCTCCTTGATCATCTCATCCTTCTGGCGGATCAAATGATCGTTGTTGGTCTTCAGTGAGTTGATATGCTTTAGGGTCATCTCAACCTTATTCTCAATCAGGTTGATCTGGTAGTCGGTATCAGTGATTGCTGACTTATTAGTAGTGATCTTCTCCTTGAGGAGGTTGTTCATCGTAGTAAAGATCTGGATATCCAGAAGATCCTCAATGACCTCACGGCGAGCATGTGCAGGCAATTGCATGAACGGCAAGTAATTTGCACTGCCGAGAATGACAATTTGGCCAAAACTCTTGAAACTTAATTTCAAAATACTCTTCTCAAGATACTCTTGATAATCCCTGGCGGATGAATTTTGATTTATCATTTCACCATTTTGATAGATTTCGAAGATTTGAGGTTTAATGCCGCGTTTAACACAAAAATGCTTAGATCCCACCATAAACTCGCATTCTACAACTAAATTCTTCTGTGTCATAGAATTGACGAGTTGTGGCTTATTGATGTTACGGAACGGCTTACCGTACAAAGCAAACGACAGTGCGTCGAGGATCGTAGACTTACCAGCCCCGTTTTCCCCGACGATCAATGTTGACTTACTACGATCCAGTGCCACCTCTGTGAACTGGTTGCCGGTCGACAGCATGTTCTGCCAACGAACAGTTTTAAATAGAATCATGATTACTCCACACTCAAAGCTTCATTATACAGTGAACTGAGGAAATTGTACAACACTTTTTTGTCGACTCGTGAATCGACCTGGTCAACCACCTTGTTAAGCACTGTCAGTGTATCCTCGGCCTCGTTGACAATATCGCCATCGTCCTCCATCTGAAGGTTCAGGTTATCATCCACGACCTGCAGATCCAGCACACCAGCCTTCTCGATCTTGTCAACGAACATATCGAACCAGTAAGGATTGGTCTTGGTGTGGACGATCAGTTTGACATATGACCCCTTGTAATAATCCCAGTCGACATTCATCAGTTCATCCAGAGTCTTATCCTGGTCATGATAGTGGATCTTATTGAACATCTTCAGTGGGTTCTGAATATATGTCAGTTCCCTCGTTTCCGTATCAAATATATGAAATCCCCGACTGTCATTATAATCAGACCAAGACATTTCATAAGGAGCTCCCAGATAATTGATATTACCACGAGTAGATTTATGATGAAAATGGCCAGAACACACGAGATCAAATTTATCAAAAATTTTAGATTCGAATCCGTGGTCATTTACTGCACCTTTATACATCTCGAAACCGGCGATTTCGAGGTGGCCAAAAAGGATTTGTGCGGGGGTATTTTGTAGGAACTCCATGCTCTCATCATAGTTTCCAGAACATACCCAAGGAAGTACACCGATATCGGTACCACCGAGATTAACAACAGTTGGGCTATCATAGTAGTTGATATCATAGGTTGAATGCTCAAAGAGCTCCTTCATTGAGTTTACCTCATTCGTATTCTTGAACGAGGTGTCATGGTTCCCGATGATTACATCGAGTCTAATTCCTGATGAGTCACAATGCTGTACGAACTTACGTAGGTGTCGAGCAGTGACAAAGTTGATATACTTACGACGATCTACAATATCACCAAGATGGAAGATGTTGGTGATACCGTTGTCTGCAAGATATGGAAAAAAGTGATCATAGTAGAACCGATTAAAATACTCTGCAAACGCAGGACTATCCCCACGTGCACCCCAGTGGGTATCCGTGATTAAAGCAATTTTCATTAACGACCAGCCTTACTCTTATCATTGTATTCACGCAGCGTCTTATCACAATACGCACGAATATTTTCTAATGAAATCATATAATTGTAGCGGATGTGTTCTGGAGTCTTTAAGTCCAGTGCATTCTCAGCAAGTTGTTGGATTAAAACTGGAATATTATTAAGCTTCATTTTCATCACCTTCGATAAATATTTCTATGCCCTTTTTAGGCTTTGATACTGGTATGTTTTTGGCTTCAAACTTCTCCACCAATTCACCAAGTTTCTCAGATACATTTATAAAGGCTGCAGAGTAGTGTGTTCGATCTTCAGGTGCCATGTCGACCAGCGTATTCATGATCATGCTGTTCTCAAAGCTCTTATGCTTGATGTATAGTTGCTTCTTTTCCTTTTGAATACGACGAAGGAAAGCGTAGTAGATAATCTGAGTAAAGTATGCGAATGGGTTAGTCGACTTCTCAGGATTAAAGTTATGGAGATATGCTAGACAGTTCTCAATGCCATCAGAGATCATCTCATCCTTATAAGAGTACCCGACAAAGTTTGGCCGAGTTGCCAGTCGTGTGGCAATGAGCATGATACACTCACCAATGTACCTAGATACGAGAGGACGTTTCTCACCGGCTTCAAGAGATTCTTCATAGAGTCGACGGTATACTACCATCTCTGTGTAGAACTTCTTGTTATCGATGTAGTTATTGGCCTTCTTCTTTTTGGCCGGGTTGGGCATTGACTCGTTCATAGTATATCCTTAGTTGATTGTTGACCCGCCTACGAGTCTTTTAGAGATAAGCTCCTGCATATTCTCTTCCATATTCTCAATATCCTTGATAGCAGCATTGATCATCTTTGTTGTATCGGTATTTTTGCTGGATGCTACAAAAGCCTCGTAGTAACGAGTCATGCTTTCACTGGCTGGAATTGAAAAGACTATGTGCTTATCTTGTACCACTATATACTGTTGGTCGGTAAATGTACACACATTTATTAGTATAATGCTATGTTTATCTTGTATTTCCATAACATAGAACGGGTGATGAATATGAACACCGCCGCTAGTGCTTTCTTGGTTACCAATGATTTGCTCACCGTTAACCAAAGTATAAATTCTAATCATTATAACCTCACATTGTAAATTTCGTAATCGAACTTCTCAGCATCGTAGATCTTACACCGTTCCAAGAAATGGTTCAATGTAAAGTTAGTCTGTGACTTGTATGATAGGTCGTCAACTATATCATAGAGAATTGCCACATCCTTCTCTGCATGCATACGTAGCATACGACCAATTGACTGAAGTACCTTGATCTTTGACTTGGATGGAGATGCAGCAATCATATGGTGAAGCTTGTTGATACTCACACCGGTTGATGTGGTTCCTAGCGACGCAATGAGGACAGCATTCTCCTCATCTTCAATAGCGCGACGGATACTTTCCCGGTCCACGCCTGATACACTACCATCAATGTAAAAAACATTATGGTCAGACACTGAACTAATGGCGGTATGTAATAGTTTTCCATGGTCAATAATCCTGAAGAATAGTAGCTTGTTTCCCTTGAGTGACAGTGTCAGATTCTTGAGGAACTTATTACGTTTCTCATTGTTTACCAGATAGTCAATCTCTTCCTGGTAGGTTTTCTTCTTCTTGTTAACCGTCGTGTGGAACAGTTTCTTTTCATCGTCAGGATACTTCAGTATGATGCACTTGATCTTAAGTTTCGAAACATGTCCATCCTCCATCAACTGGACGGTTGTCGTCGATCTATACTGTGGGCCGAAGAGTCCTTCGATTGTTGCTTCGTTGAGAGCGTGTCCATCCAGCGTTCCTGTGCAGCCGAAGCGGTAACGACAGGCTTCGAGGCTAGATAGGATTTGTACGAGGCTCGTTGCCTTGCATCCGTGAGCTTCATCTCCAAACACGCACCCGAATTGGCCGTACCATTGCTTTGGCATTTTGTTTTTGCCATTGTTGAGCGACTGCCAAGTAGTAATGACAAGTTCAGCAGGGATATCATTAGATTTGCTAAGACCACCAGTACTAACGTGTACATCACCCAAGTATCCATAATCTCTGAAGTCACTTTCCATCTGTCCGACCAGACCGATCGTAGGAACGATGATTAGGCCTTTGTGTTGTTGATACCATCTCATAACAATGTAGATCATGAGAGACTTACCAGATGACGTAGGACTTACTAGTGTTCTACGACCGGATCTAATACATTTTATAATTGCCTTGAACTGATAGTCACGGATCTGATACTTCTCAGGGATGTTTAGAGTTTTGATGAATTCAGTTAATTCATGTTCAGATACGTTGGCATATACTAGTTCATCATCAAAAGTCAGTGTGTATCCACGTGCATCACAGAACTTCTTGATTCTCTGTGCCATGCCGGCATATACTGTACCAGATAGGTTATTCACTAACCGTATCTTACCATCCCACATCCTGGCCTTGTACTTGGGATGCCACTTATAGTTATCGGCGTAGAATGTTAATTGATCCGACAACTCCATAATGGTTGACGGATCTGCACATACCTTTATGTGTACACTATTAATAAATTTTAGGTGGACATCTGCCATTCTTAAACTCTAGTGACTGCAATGCCGTATCCCATACCAGGATCATACATTGGCACATGTAAACCAGTGTCGACTAGTTCGTCTACCGGACAACCCATAGCAGCCAGATCGGCAATGGCTTCTTCACGAGTTTGTCGCAATTTTCCAAACTGATTGCCATCATCCCACCATTGTGCTTGATAAAAATACATCAGATACCTACCTTGAACTTTTCCCATTCAATCGCCGCTTTGATATTGAAGCCGCGGCCTGTCAGGGATTTAATGATCGATTCTAGAAGCTCGATCTTTTCTTGTTGGACACCAATACGCAACGACATATTAATCACCTCTTGATCCGCCTCTATATAGTTATTCACGTCTGAACGGATGATTTTGCCCTGAGGTGGAAGCTTCCAGCCCTTGGCATGAGTTGCCTCGGTAGGACCCATGGTAAAGAACTCGTTCTTAGCAAGCTTCAGTTGTTTGAATTCAGCTTCATACTTACGAAGAACTAGACGTTCATTCGTAAAGATCTTGAAGTACTTGTGATGGAGTTTGGGGATATTCAGTGCCTCGTTACCGAGTTCTGAACGGTCGATGTGGGAGTCTTGCTCCCACTGTACGTATATATCATCTATCTTCATAATAACCTTTATATCACGAATTATGAATTAAGTACACCTATTTCGTAGCTTAGGAAGCGGAAATCTACTGTACATTCAATATAGTTTACGTCAACGTCCATGGTAGTAAACTGCAGATCGGAGATATCGATAGGGAACAACTGAATAAACTTTGCCGAGATATTTCCAAGTCGGCGACTATTGTTGATGACAAGAGTTGCATCAGAGTATAGTCCAGCGGAACTGTTTTGTAGATTGGCATATCCGGTGAAATCAGTAGGAGAACCAAGACCCTTCATCCAGTTATGGATCTCAAGATAGTCGGTCATATCCTCGGCCACACGGAATGTTATAGTCAGTGGTGAATATGTAATCTTACCAGAATTAGGAATAGAAACAAACGGCGTGGCAGTCTCTGTTGATGACAGAGTCATACCAGGTAGACGAACCGTCTGTACGTTAAAGTTCAGATTGGGAGTACGAGCCAACACGAACTTGTAACTGAGTGGTGATAGGAAATTGGGGTTTGTTGACTTAACCACTATAGTATTACCTTAAAGCTGATATGATCATTATAACACAGTTTATTTATATTGTACATAAAAAAAGGAGGGAGACCTTTCGATCCCCCTCCCTCAGTTTGTGGTTGGTTAACCAACTCTTATTACATAAGGTTGTTAACAAGAACGCGACGATAGTACTTGTTCGAATCCTGCTCAAGAGTTGCAGTCGTATCGGCTGCAGTTGTACCCTTAGCGAATGGATTCGGTGCCATGCCGTAACGTGTCTTGAAGCCGATCTTTGGCTGGAAGCTGTTAGGATCAACAGCACGAACCATCTGAAGCGGAACGTATGGGCAGTAGAACAGACCTGCATCAAAGGCATTCGAACCCTTGTAGCCAACAACCAAGAAGTTGGTGCCTGCATATGGATCGATATAAACCTTGATACGACCGTTGAGAACACCAGCGAAGGTGTTGCCAGTATCATCAACGTTTAGGTTGTTGCTGTTAAGCGCTGGAGCATAATCCAGAACACCAGCCATCTGAAGAGCTGAAGCAACATCTGACGAGCAGATGATGATGTTACCCTTACCACGACGTGTCTGCTTAGCAATCTGGTTGCATTCGCGTTCGATCTGGAACAGAAGACCCTTAAACTTTTCAACTGACCAACGGCCGTTTGAATCGGTATCAAGATCGAAGATACCAGCAGTTGTTGTACCGTCAGCAGCACCGCGCTCGGCAGTGATGATGATCGAGCGAACAACTTCGCGGTTGATTTCAGCAAGGATTTCACCCGAGAGGATGTTGCTGAGTTCTGTTTCAGCATCAAGACCGTGAATTGCCTTCAGATCCTGTGCAAGTTCAAGCGAATATTCAGCCTTGAGGGCACGTGTCTTTGCAGATACGGTAACCTTTTCGATGCTGAAGCCCATTTCTGGGAAGATGTAGGTGCTGTTCGAACCAAGCAGTTCGCCTGTTCCAAGCAGAAGACCCATCGTGTAGTTGTACGTTGAGTTACCAGCATTGTTTGATGAACCAGGAGCAGTACCAACAGTGTTGGCACCAACCGATGTTGCAGTAGCAGCACCAGTATTAGCAGCATCAACACCAGCGCCGAGGCGTGACGAGTGACCTGTGTTTGCTTCGTTGTAGAATGCTTCAGCACCAAGCGCGCTTGAGTTAGCATACTTCGAACGCATTGCGAAGATAAGACCAGTTGGACCAGTCATTGGCTGAACGCCGCAGATATCGTATGCGATCAGATTTGGCATCGAACGGCGAACCAGCGAGATAAGTACTGGATCAAAGTTTGAAACGCCACCAGCAACGTTCACTGGCGATTCGCCAAGAAGCTGCTGTGAAACACCGTTCTGCATGTCTTCGCGCAGAGCGTTTTCAGTGTTTTCTAGAATTTGTGCGGTGACAGCACGTCTGTGGGCAGTTTCGATCGTAGGCAGATCGGCGTGCTCCAGAACGGGCTTCCACTTATTTTGGACTTCCTCAGCTAACATTGTATTCTCCTTTTACCCTTTGGTATCTTGGTTTGGTATTTTATTTATTATTTTACAGTTCTTGAAATAGCTGCAGCATAGTGAGCCATATGAGCAGGTACCGGAGCAACCTGTTCAGTTAGTTCTTCTGCTTCTTCAGTAATAACACCCGTCGAGACAACCTTCTTACCTTCGGTGAAGTACTTGTCCTTGATGATATTAAGCTTTCTGGCATATGTTTCAACATCGTTGAAGTCAATGCCTTCTGCAAGTGTACGAAGTTTTTCAACCTGGGTTGCAGCAAGACCTTCGCTGACTTCGTCAAATGTAGCTTCTTGTGTTGCTTCGTCGATTACTGACTGAAGCTCAAGTTGTGTGTTGATCGATTCATCAAGCTTTGCTTCGAGTTCTTCGATATGTGCATGAAGTTCACCGAGAACATCAACACGATCTTCTGGAACGGTGATGTATGATTCGGCGAATAGATTATAGAGACCATCCATGAAGTTCTCTGCAATCTGTGCACGAAGCGATGTTTCAATCGCGAGCTTGTTTTCTTCGATCCACTGTTCAACAACATAGTCAAGATACTGATCGATCTTGGTTGTCATTTCTTCCTTGACACCATCGACTTCTTCAGAAAGTGCTTCAGCAAATTCTTCTTCAAGACGAAGGGTTTCAAGATTCATGCGAGCGGTAAGAGCCGCTTCGAAAAGTGTTGATGCACCTTCCTTGAATTCTTCTGTAAGATCTTCACCAGCGAACATTGCGCTGATGTCTTCCTTGACAGCACCCAGAGTTGCACGTGGCATCTGGCCAAGAGCTGGCTTACCACCAGGAGCGGTTGCTGAAGGTGTTAGGTCTGCTTCCTTGCCGATCTGTGCAAGCGCATCATTAAGGAAGTGAGAAAGATCGTCACCCTTAAGCTGAGCTAGTAGTGATGTGAAGGTCGCAAGCTTTTCAACGGTGGACGAACCTGCACCTGGCTTCAGTGTTTCTGAACCTGCAGACTCTTCCATTTCGATATTATCCTTATCTGACATTGTACACTCCTTGTGAATTTTATTTATTTATATTGGATTAAGATTTGGAAATTTCGTGGAGAAATTTCTCAAAGATCTGCAGTTTACGTTCTTCGAAGGTGCGTGATCTAACAGACGATTCGATCTGCATCTTAGATTTGTGAGCAACCAGCATGCTGTTTTCCCAGATCCATTCAACACCTTCCATGATGCCGTTGACGAATGCATCAGGAGCCGAAGGATCGGCAACGATATCAGCAGCAGTTGCTAGGTGGAAATCACCCTGAACTTCGTTGATACCTTCTTTATTGAGACGCAGTGATCCCATACCACGAGACGAAACGCCTAGACGAACACCTGACTCAATGAGACCCTTGGCAGTGTTACCCATAGGAGTATCTGTCAACTTTGCCTTACCGATCCAGTTCAGACCCTCTTGGCGAAGACTGGTGATTACGTGTGAGACACGATCAAGGTTGATCTGTGGACCATCTGGGTGACCTAGTTCACCAAGAGCACGACCAGACTTGACGTAGGATTCGTTGTAACGTTCTACTTCCTTGGCAAGGGTTTCTACTGGGTACATACGACCATTACGGTTCTTGATACCACCTTGCAAGAAGATTCCTTCGATGTACATATTCTTCTTCCCGTCTTCACGGGCTTCGGTAACAACTGTTACATCTTCAGTAAGTTCAGTAATTAGTTTCATTTTAACCTCGTTGTTATTTTAATCTATTTATAATTTTAAATAGATCCGATTACGCCCACACGCGATGGGGAACTGTTGGCTCGACGCTCAACGGTGTCAACTCGGCAAGCTGCTCGTCGCTGAAGTTGCCGCGCAGGTTGGTGTGCCAGCCGGGGTAGTCCACCACGATAGGCTCGTCGGCCTTGTCATAGCCCGTCACGCGGCTGAATGGCCCGATGTGATCGAGCGACACGCCAGACACCGGGTTGCCTTCATCGTCAATGACACCCGCAGCCAGCAGCGCGGCAGTCATTTCAGCTTCGGTGAGCGTCTTGAGATACAGGTCGATCATGCTGTGAGTGCCTGTAGCTGCGCGTTGGTGAGGCGGGAGGGGTAGTAGGTAAGGGTGCGGAGGTGGCCATTCATAGTACGCGAACCGTCTGGCCTGTTACCGATTTGCGCTTGGGTAGTGGTCGGTATCGTTCCGACAGTATCGGTGGTGACCGTGCCGCCGTTCAGGCTCAATGCAAAATCGTTAATTTTGTAGGCAAAAGCCGTTTTGCAAACGCCTGAAAAGGTCCCAGCTTCAATCTGAGCCTGTGCAGACCCGTTATCAACCACAAATCCGCCAGCGTTGACGTTCAGGAAATACTGGGCGATCAC
>Ga0214163_1000153_pt1 | contig 31695 bp, 23 predicted proteins | sample LakMenepilimnion_2_FD_153001 | JGI IMG/M metagenome (GOLD analysis project Ga0214163, IMG submission 153001) | Freshwater microbial communities from Lake Mendota, WI - Practice 15JUN2010 epilimnion v4 | ecosystem: Environmental > Aquatic > Freshwater > Lake > Epilimnion/Euphotic zone | place... | reverse complement strand
AGCGGGAGAAGGGGAGGCGCGCTTGTTGGGTGGTCAGACAAGTCAGACAAGTCAGACAAGTCAGACAAGTCAGACAGGTCGGTAGTGGCAACCAGTCCAACCCCTAGGAAACGGGTAGCGAGGAACTCGTGCCGTGAAGAATACCTACCGGTCTAGAATACCTGGCAGTGAAGAATACCTAGCGGTGAAGAAACCAAGTCGTGAGGATTCCTTCGAGTGAACATGGTGGGCAAGCGATTGCATCTGCGCCTGAGTTGTGAAATGTTGGCCAATCGTTCCATCGTAGAAACGGGTGGATCAAGACAATGAAACTCTTCGGGTGCTCGTCGCGAAGCGATTGCAGGTCGCTTACTATTCGTGGGTTTGGTTCAGCCGGTGTTGAGTTAGCATCGGTTGGGGCTTGGGCGGGCCGAGACTCGGGCGCGTAGAAGATGCAGTCTGCTTGGAATGCAGGCCAAGCATCCTCGGTGAGTGATCCGATGGTGCGAATGCCGTATTGTCCAAGTAGGCTTTGCCAGAGTGCAACGTTTGTGGGTTCATCGGAGAGAACCCAGCATGTACCGAGTTCCTGCAATGCAGTGAGTTGCATACCTGAGTGTTGGTTGTCAGTCCGTAGTATCGCTTTGGCTTGATCGCTCCGATCGATTATTCGTCCAACGCGAGGTGAAAGTGTTTGGCTGTGTGTTGGCTGCAAGTTGCTTGTGTGGATCCATGGCAAGACTCCGTCGAACCATTGATACCAGTAGAAGGTTTCTAGGGAGTCGGGCAGTGGAAAAGTTCTTCGGTGTCCTTGCCAGTCTTCCCCGAGGACCGCCGCGATAGCAAGATTCCGACTTGGTGTGGGTTTGGTGGGTGAAGTCGCACCGGATTTTTTGCGAGTGGTCGTTGATGTTGTTTCAGTGGGTTGCTTTGTTGGGGGCTGATCACCAAGTTGTTTTAGGAGTGTTAGGGCTTGATGATCATTGCGGTGTTCGAGGCCGAGGAGGAGTCGTTTGTTCGATGCGGGTTCGCAATCAGTGAGCCAGTCGAAGACATCATCGTGGCGGAGCAATTCGATGTTTGGAGCGAGTGATTCGGGGATGGCTTCGAGGAGAGTGCGCCAGGCGGGGTCGGTTGAGCCGTACCAACCGAGCAACGGCTTCGCTTGCTCGCTCAGCGGTGTTGTCTGCCGCTTCGCTTGCACGCTCAGCGGTGCTGTAACTTCTCTCGAGCCTCTCCCCCGTTTCATGGTCGTGATGATCCTTGTTGGAATCGGAGAGGTTTTTAGCGGGCGTCTGAGGCGACCAGTTCGGATTCGGCGGTACGGATCAGTTCGATGACTTCGGCTGGGCTTTGGGCGGAGCGAAGCATGGTTAAGAGTACTTCGTCGCTGACGAGTCGTGCGAGTCGAGCGAGTATTTTCAAGTGGATTTGGTCGTCGGTTGAGCAGATTAGGAAGAAGACATCGGTCATCAATCCGGAGGTGTTCCCGAAGGGGATTGGGCGGGGGGAGATTCCCAGGGCGACGAGGGAATCGGAGAGGATGGAGGACTGAGGGCGGCGTGGGTGCAGCAGAGCGACGCCGTTTTCAAGTGCCGTTGGGTGGAGGGCTTCGCGGGCAAGTACGGCTTCGGCCATCTGGGAAGCGTCCCAGAGGAGTCCCGTTCGAGCAGCGAGGTTTGCCATTTCGCGGGCGACGGAACTGCGGGTTCTGGCATCGAGTGGGATCGAGATGGCTTCGGTGGACATGAATTCCCAAAGCATTGAGCGATCATCGATGGACGTATCGTAATTCTTTTCGAGGATACGTTCGACCTTTTGAAGTTCGTCGGGTTCTACGATTCCGATTTGTTCTTCGAGCCAGTGGTGGATTTCGGACTCCGAGAATTTCCACGCACCGTTGACTTTGCGACCTGGCAGTTTTCCGCGCGATGCCATCTTCGTGACTTGGTCGGGAGTTAAGTGCAGGTAGGCAGCGAGTTGATCGATATCAAAATCTTTGCTTGCCATAGAAAATCCTGCGAGTTTGCCGAGCGGAAATCGATTATTATGGGTAGGAATCGGCAATTGAGCGGATTCCAGGTTGCCAGCAGTGTACTTTGCACTCGTGCGGTGACAACCCATTATATCGTCCCTCCTCACGCTTCCTCTCCCCTGAAGGATTTCAACAAGGTTTTGAAAATGCAGAATTCCATTTCCCTCCACAATCGATCGTCCAGAAGAGCTTGGATGCAGACCACCGGATTATTTTTGGGAGGTTCGGCCGTTTGTAGCGTGATGAGTCCAGTTCAGCGATTGATAGCTCAAGAGGCCAAGCAAGCCGGTTTGAAGCTTGGGTTGCAGATTTATTCGCTTCGTGGTTTTCCTGTCGACGCGGCGCTCGAGCACACCAAGAACTTGGGTTTTGATCAAGTCGAGTTCTTTAGTGGCATGTTTCCGTTGACGGCTTCGGACGAAGAGATTCGGGCGATGGTCGACAAAGTCCGAGGGCTTGGGCTGACGATTTCCGCGCACGGTGTGAACGGGTTTACCAAGGATGCGGCCGCGAACCGTAAAGTGTTTGAGTTTGCTAAAAAAGCTGGGATCAAGAACATATCGGCTGCTCCGACTCCGGATTCGATGGACTCTTTGAATGATTTAGTTAAGGAATTTGACATCCGGATTGCCATCCATAACCACGGACCATCAGACCGGTTCAACAAAGTGGTTGACGTGTTGAGGGCGATCGAAGGCCGCGATCCGCGAATCGGGGCTTGCGCTGACCTTGGGCATTTCATCCGTTCGGGAGAGAAGCCTGTGGATGTGATTCGTGGGTTGGCTGGCCGACTTTACGGTATCCACCTCAAGGATTTTGCGGAGATGAAAGAAAACACACGTGGTGTGTTGCTTGGTGAAGGTCATTTGGACTGCGGGTCAGTTTTCGATGCGTTGATCCAAGCGAAATTTCCGAGTGACGGGGCTCTTTCGTTGGAATATGAAGAGAATCCCAAGGATCCGATCGAGGACATTCGGCGATGTGTGGCGACGGCTAGAGCCGCGTTGGCCAAGGTAAATGCATGACATTTTGTCGTACATGGTTAAGTCAATTTCAAAAACCGGCGACTTCGGTCCCCGGAAGTATTTGAAGTTGGTGATTTTTACGCCATGTTATCGATACGCTCGCAGGCTTGTGCTTTCTCGCCCCTGATTTCCGGGGGCGGATGTTGTTTGGCGAAAGCATAGGCGTCCACGAAATTCGGTGCTTCCCCGTTCATCATGCAAAGAAATATGATTTGTACTTGCGGTGCGCAAGTACGTGCCGAAATTCGAGAACTCACTACCCGGGGGATCGTTTGCCCTAACTGCGGAGACATAGTACGTCTTGAAGTCGTAGCCAAGCCTAGCGGTGGTTCTGGTGGTGCTGCAGCGGTTTCTCTGGATCCAGCGCATTACGAAGCTGGGGAGCAGAAGCCCGGGGCCAAAGGGGGCGGCAGTGTTCTTGATTCCATCATTCCCTTCGAGTCATTGCAAGGGAATTGGGTTGTTGTGGCAGGTGCGATGTTTCTCACGGTTGGACTGATGTTGCTGATGGTCTATTCGTTAGACAAGTCCAAGATACTCAAGAAATTCGTTTTCGCCTCAAAGGATTCGGGGAAGAATGCGAATCAGAAGCGACCGGTGTCCAAACAACCGAAGGTTGCTTGGGAGGATTTCAACGCTTGGGAGTCCTTGCCCGCAACAACAAAGAATACGAATGCAGCGGTGGGAATCGCTGATGAATTCTGCGGATTCGCCATGCGTTCCGAGTATGACAAGTGCATAACCGTGTTCCGTTCCAAGGTAATTGCGGACATGGTTCAATATGGGCAGGATGTAGGTACTGCTGAGAAGACAGAGGATCGCAAGCAAGCCGGTGCCCGCAAGCTTGTTGCAATCTTGATCCGCGATTTCTTTGATAATTCCCAAGCCATTACGATGGGGTACCATGACTGGCGTGTGATCGGATATGGATCCGCGAGCGACGAGATTGCGGTCTTGTTGCGTTACTACCGAGAAGATCAAACGCCGGCCAGTTTCATTTCCACCGAGGAGATGATTCCCCAGCTTGCCAGTTTGCTCAGTTTCGATGATTTCAGTGCCAATTATCGATCGCTGTTTACCACGAAGTCGCTAAAGATTGAAGCGACGATGAAACGTGGTATGAAGCTTAAGGACTTCTATGCGAACAAGAATTATGGATACCTCGTCTTGGTCTTCTCGGAGAGTCGGGGCTTCCCTGCTTTGATCAATTTAATGGATTGGCAAACGAACCAATCGCTTCAACAGTTTTGTCGCTCGCAGATGGCGATTGAGGTTGAAGATCCAAAATGGATCACCAAGAAGGCTGAGTCGTCAGAGGATGAGCAGTCGCGGATAGCTTTGGATACTAATGCGATCACCTCAATTCAAACTTGGTTATCTTCGGATCAAAGCGAAACGCCGCTCCTTACCCGGGGGAAGGTTGCGGATTCCATCGATTCGATTTACAAGCAGACCAAGGACCCATTAATGCTCGATTTTCAGGCTCGGGTAGCTATTGAGCAAGATAATCGTATTATCGCTCAGCAATCGTTTTTAGAAGCTCAAGAGAAGGGGTTTCAGTCGCTTGCTTCATTCAAGTATTTTATGCTTCAGGCTATCGATCGTGGGGATGGAGAAACGCTTAGTGAGCAGATGAAGAAGTTGACGGACTACTGGCAAGTCAAATCAACTGGACTGGAAGCTAGCGAGGACCGCAACAAGTACTTGCAGTTTGAAAAATCGCTTCGACAGCGACAGTAGCGGTAGTCCGAGCTACGATCAAGCGGGATTGCCCGGACTTGGAAGTGCCGGCGGGGGCTCTTGCGCTTTTCTGAGCTCTTCTTGGACGTGTTCTAGCGTGACGTTAGAGACTTGAACAGTTCTCTCCAAGCGAACCAGTGGGTGGGTGCTTCGTTCTTGGTCAAGCACCCGATCGACTTCATCTTCGAGCATCACGAGCCAGGAAGGGATCTCGAGGCCAACACCTGTCGGTTCTCGCATCATGATGTGGGCTTCTTGTACCAACAGATCGAAAGCACGGCTGTGCTCCGAGTCGTTAGTTCGAAGTTGCCGCATGGCTGGGCGGATCAGGGCACGCATCCGATCGATGGTCATCGGTTTAATGAATCGCTCATTGAGTCGATCTGCGACCGAAGGCATCTTCATTGCATAAGCCTGTTGCAATTGCTTGAGCTTGTCCAGATACGATTCGGCTTCTTTCGATACCCGGTCGGAGAGAGCTCGCCGCCATTGGTTTGCGGACTGTTGGCAACCTGCGTGCACCAGTACTTCGTGAGTCCAGAAGACGGGTTTAAAGTTCCAGCAGACGCGATCGTAACGAACCCTCAGGCGAAGAAAGTCGAGAAACATGTAGAGCATCTCACCCCGGTCTGACTGGGTTGTGGTGCTGTTGTAGTCTTTGTACTCCGCGAAGTGATCGATGATGGCTTCGAAGACGATTGCAAGCCACTGTTCGGCTTGTGCGATAGGCAGTTCGCCGGATTCGATGGCATCGAGAAGTGGTTGGATTTCTGGGCTGTCTTGATTTTCCATCGCCAACCGCAACCAGTTTCCGACCCCTTGGTGCAGGATGGCTCGAACATGTGCGAGCCTAAGGAAGCCTTGGGTGAAGATACCTTTGCCGTAGCGTTGGATGAAGTTCGAGAGTTGCTCCCAGCGAGTCTTATGGTCGACCGATTCAAGTACGCTTAGTCGTAGCGTCCTTGAATGACTGAGCCAGTGACTGAGTAGGTTCTCTGTGAGCTGTTCGAGGAGCGGTACGAGGATTTCCGGGTCTGGTTCGGGAAGATTCAAATCGACGAGTTCGTCTAATTCGAGTGTAGCCAGATAGTCGCGCGATGGGGGCTCTTCGTTGGACTGGCAATCTCTTAATCGCTTGCTCTTTCGTTTGGTGTTGGATTTCGGTTCGAGCGCGGTGGTACCGGACCATTGGTATGCGTTGCGAATCAACGATCTTACCATGGCTTTGAAGGCATTTTGGAACAGATCGTCGAATTCGGTGACAGCACCGTGGCCGACATGGTTATGCATCTCCATGTTGCGGGCTGTACCGATCAAGTCACAAGCGTTTTGATAGAAGCCTTGGCGAGGCAACCACATCAGAAGGTGCGATAGGGTTCGGCGACGGGCTCGAGCGCTGAGGATATCGATTGGATTGCCACCGCGCGCTAGCGATACATATAGAAGCGGCTTGGGCAAGATCGCTTCTACATAAAGCGGATAGGCTTGTTGGACCCGTTCGTGATCTCCAGCCATCAGTCCTGAGTAAAGCTCAATGGCATGCTTTTCTTCGCTCGGCGGCGACTTCAATCCTGCATCGATCGTGGGCTGGGTGGCTAATAAAAAGCGGCTTGCGTCGGAGGTCTCGACGGCGGTAAGCAAGATACGTTCGAGCAACGATTCCTTGGCGACGCGTTGACGGTCGTACCGGGTCATTGAGTCCGTATCTGTACCGCCACTTGGAATAGAAAATCGGTGGACTTGATCAAGTAGCTTTACCAAGCCTGCTCGTTGCGAAAGGCAGCTTTTGATCCAGCCGGCAAACGCTTCGTTGATCTTTGCATCCTGTGATGTGTTCGTCTGTGTAGCAAAATCGGTTTTTAAAGCTACGGACATCTGTGCGACTTGTTTCCACATATGTGCCAAGCCGCTGAGGAAAATCAAATGTTCACCGATCCTTTTGGATTCTTCAATGAACTCTTCGTCGTTACCTGTATCCCCTTCATAGACAGAGCCGTCGTGTCCATCATCGGTCGAGTCGACGTAGCTTACACCTTGATAAGCCGAATCTTGTATCGATGCGTTTTCGTCGAATTCGTCCCCTTCGCGATCGCTGGGATCGAGATCGTTGGGATCAATTCCGATGGCTTCGAGTTCATTCTGACCCAAAGCGGTATCGCGATTGTTTTTGCGACGGTTGCGGCTTCCCAATTGAAAAACGGGGGGCAGCCAGAATCGTTCTGCGTTGGCTTCCAGCAAATCAAAGAAGTTCTCGATCAAAGCCCAAGTTTCTTGGGGGTCACGCTGAGCGATTTGATCCGTGGTAAGCAGTTTTTCGATCCAGCGGCGTGCCAAGTCTGAATAGGTGATCGATCCGCTGGTTAATCCCACGCGGTCGCATTGGTATAGCCAATGGATAAGCAAGGCTTTTGCGCCGACGAAGTCATCGCGATCGAGCAAGGCTTCGATGACCAATGCGTAGGCTTTAGGGGAGTCGAATAGCGATGCGTGCGGCGTCCAGAATTTTAAATCTCCGGCGGCGGCACCTCCGAGGTGCCAAAGCCGAAGGGCTCGGGCGACCAATTCCGAGGACTCAAGGGTTATTTTGGGATCGGTCGCATGGATGTCGCTGATTTCGTGCGCTGCATACTGACGCCACCATTGTGCCATCTGGCGGAATTTCTTTTCGGTGGCATTGCAGAGCTCATCCTCAGCACGAGCAGCCGCTTCACGCCAAATTCGGGAAAGCAGCGCGAAAGTCTGCTCCATGATTTGCACCAATTCGTGCACGCGATCATCGATAACGGTTGCGTCCGATCCGACGAATCGGTTGAAGTTACCGGCGAATCCAAGGATATTCCAAGGGTCGACCAGAGCTCCGCAAGCGATCCCTCGCTGGATCCACTCGTCGATCTGCTCGGGGATCTCAGCGGCTTTTTCGATCGCGCCATGTCGCAGCAACTGATTGCCGGTGGTGAGTAAGCAATCGATTCGACACAATATTCTTGCCGATGGGACTTGGACGTCATCGGATTCCTCCTTTGCCGCCTTGGCACTTCCCATCCGTGCGAAAATTCGTGCGACTTGAATTCGTTCTACTTGCGCGGCTCGCAGCCTTCCGAGCGTCGTGTTGAGCTCTTGTCTTGCACCACCGAGCGGTTGCCGACGAATCTGGGCTTCGGACTCAAGTCGGTTGCGGTGCTCGCCTTTTGGCAAACGTTGCAAGAACTCTTCGTAAAACGCATCGCGGTACTTTGCGATATGCCCCATTAAATCGCCGAGGCTTGTCGTCGAAGCAATCGCATTGGGGCTTGCACCTGATATTCCAGAAGCCATCAGCATGGTTCCAGCAAGGACCGCTGCCGCTTCGGTTACCAGTTCTTCACTGGCGATCTCACCTTCTGTGCCGTTTACTTGCCCGTTCGTTGGGTTGATTGTCGGACTGATCGTTGGACTGTGTGCCTGAGCGTGGGCTTCGCTCACACGTGCCATGAGCGCATCGACGGTGACTTGTTGAAGAATAAACCGTCTGTAATAGCCTTTGGTGTCGATCCGGTTCGGATCCCATTGACCGAAGTAGTAATTAGGGCGTTTGTTTACCGGGTGATCAAAGTCGTAGGCTCTTGGATCCAGAGCGATTTCGTCGAGCAAGTCCGGGTCGAACTGGGCTTCGCGAAGTAGCGCCGGGGAGGTTTCGAGCAAAATGGTTTTTGCGCGTTCGATCAGATCGTGATAAGGTCCATAAGCGACGCCGACGTCTCGAATGTACAGTGGGATCGTTCCCAACCATTCGTGCGGGTAGGGTTCAAGCTCGTGGCCTTCCAAGGTTGCCACGGGTCGAAAACCGACATAGTCATTTAAGTGTTCGATAGCTCGAGGAATGATACGATGCGTTTCATCCCAGTTTCCACCTTGTTGCAGGACTGCTTCAATCGCTCGACCCAAAAACAACCCGTTGAAAATCCCTTCGGGTTCTTGATGGAACAAGAGGTCTCGGTGGAAGTCTAAATAATCGGGAAGCAAAGACTTCCATACCAAACGAATTCCACCTCTGGCTTGCTCGCACTGTGCATAGATCGGATTGCTTCGTTGCAGAGAATCAAGCCGATCCACCAGCCAATGTTCAATGGTTACCCAAGCGGGTAGGCCTACATACGGGGAGCCGCGTTGAAATCGACCTGTTTTCGATCGCCCGCGAGGCCGCTTTGCCGATGGGGTTTGGGGGGGCGGAGAGCTTTGAGCGAAATCCCCACCCTCGATAGCTTTCGCATACAGCCGATTCATGGCTGTTAGAAATTTCGCATCCGGTTTGCCCGATGAAAAATTCAAATAGCCCAGAACTCGGTCGAGTTCAGAGTCCAATTCGATTTGTTTCTTTTCGGTTTCCACTCTGGGGCCCTCGGACGTTCGACGCAGTCGGACGTAAAACGCAGTGCGCTTGTCAAATCCAAGGGAAACATCGTAAATTCGAAGGGAAATTCGCGGAAGTGGTTTTTCTGCCCCCAGCGACCATTATAGATGAAGAATTTCCGCCAATACCGCTTTCAATTCAAGCGGAGCTGCGCAAGCGGCCCGGTGTTGGGATGTACACGGCTCCACCGGATGGCTCGCGCCAATACCGCTACCGATTCAAGCGGAGCTGCGCAAGCAGCCCGGTGTCGGGATTCGCATGGCTCACCGGATGGCTTGCGCCAATACCGCTACTAATTCAAGCGGAGCTGCGCAAGCGGCCTGGTGTCGGGATTTACGCGGCTGACCGGATGGCTCGCGCCAATACCGCTACCAATCGAAGCGGAGCTGCGCAAGCGGCCCGGTGTTGGGATTCACACGGCTCACCGGATGGCACGCGCCAATACCGCTACCAATGTCTGACCCCTGACCCCTAAAGCAAAAAAAATCTCCGCAGACAAAAGCCCGCGGAGATCGATCTTGTGGAATTTCAGTTGCGTTAAGAAAAGTTAATTTCCGAACGGGTCATCGCTCGCTGGAGCTGGCTTTGGGTCTGCTCCGAACGGATCGTTCCCTGGTGCTGGAGTGTTCGATGGTGCAGGATTCGCAGGTGCGTCACCAAATGGATCGTCGCCCGCTGGAGGTGCCTTCGGAATCGGTTCCGGCATCGGCTTTGGCTCGCCCTTGTTCAAATCAGCGTTGCCGCCGAATGGATCGTTGACGTTGGGAACAGGACGAGGAGGAGCATCAGAAGGCGAAGCAGGGATTTTGGCTCCATTGCCGATTCCTTGTTCGTAACGCATACGTTGCATTTCAAGGTACTTGCTGCGAGAAGCCAGCCGTGCTTTGCGACGGATGGATTCGATTTGGCATCGCACTGGGCCTTGGATTCGCTCGAGCGCCTTGCCGACGTTGACTACCTTCTTGCCGTCGATTTCCAGCTGTGCGGCTTCTTCAAAGTCGCTCGCACCCGCTTCTGGGTCACCCGACAAGGCGGCTTCGCAAAGTCCACGGAAGTAGAATGCTCGTGGATCTTGGCTTCCGGCGCCGATGGCTTCGTTGAGCCATTGCTGAGCGGTGGCTGCATCTCCGCGGAAGTAAGCGTGGACCGCATGACCGTAAACGTCATCGAGCGGGTCTTGCGCGAAGGCAGGCAACGAAGCGAAGGTGGCTAAAGCCAAAGTACTGAGGAAAGAGAATCGCAGACGCATGTCAATTTTACCTATTAGAAACACCCAAAAATGAAACATTCGAAAGGAAGCATCCATAGCGATTTTTCGTTATGGTTGCTTGCCTCGAAGCACCCTCGCCATCCTAATTCCGAAAGGCGAGTGTGCAAATAAAATGAGTAATTCCAAGTAAATTGGCGGATAGCTTTCCACGCTTGGGCAACTTGGATCGAATATACGGGTTATGCGTGCTGGCTTTGCCCCAAGCCCGGCTTCGTCACCGAGATAATCGATCACTGTACTAATCGAACACTGTACTGATTAACCACCGAACTAATTGGATTTGCTCATGATCTTGCGCTGCTTGCGATTCTCTACCCGTGCGATCTGGCTCGCGGCCTGCGCAGTTGGGGGAGTCTTGAGCATGGTGCTTGTGTTAAGTCTTGTTGCGACCATACCTGTTTTGCAATTCGCAAGCTTGGGTTACATGCTTGAGTGTTCGGGGCGTGTGGCGCGTGGCCTTCCGCTTCGAGCTTGCTTTCCTGGCTTTCGAAGGTTTGGTCAATGCGTGCGATGTGGCTTGTGGGTCTTCCTGACGTGGCTGCCGATTTGGTTTTTAACCGACCTGGGTTATTCCTCGGAGTTGATTCAACCGGGGAGCATTCAAGCGGCGCGGTTGCGAGGGATCGCTCGGTTCCTCTCGATCCTGTGGGTTCTGTGGGTGGCTTGGGCGATCGCGCGTGGGGGCAAGTGGCATCAATTTCTCTGGCCGCAGCCGATTCGTTTTGTTCGGACGATTCTGAGCTTGGGATTCTGGCGTGATCTTGAGGATCGATGGTGGAATTTTTTGACGGGGTTGCACCTTTGGCGATTGATCAAGCTTGGTTTCAAAGCCAGCTTCGGCGCGCTGCTTTGGCTAGGACTTCCCGCAACTGCAATTCTAGTAGCTTTAAACGGTTCGTCGGATGCTGCGCCGGCGCAACAAGGTGCCCTTGGGGTGCTTGGTCTGCTGGGGGCTTTGAGCATGGGCTGGGTGTTGCAGTACCTACCCTGTTTGCAGATTCTGCTCGCCCGTGAACCTTCGCCGAGCGAACAGAAGTTCGCGCTGATGTGGCGGCGCGGTGCGGTCAGACAAGTCTTCCGGCGTGTGCCATGGACCTTTACCTTGACGCATATCTTGTTCTTCGCCTTGGCATTGCCCCTTTATCCTTTGCGGATAGAAGAAATCCCGCAGCAGCTTTGGTTCGCTCTATCGATAGTTTTCGTTTTAGCGATGTTTCCTGCGAAGTTGCTGATCGCTTGGGGTGTCAGGAGAAGCAACCGAGTGTCGAGAGATACGCACTGGTTCTTGCGATGGCTGGCTTGGATCCCGATGATGGCAGCGATCGCGATTTATGTCGGGTTTCTTTACTTGGGCAAATTCACACTTTGGCAGGGAGGCATAAGCGTGCTTTTGCAACACGCTTTTTTACCCCCCGTACCGTTCTATCTTGAGTAGCTTGTTTTATCTCAAAAAACCAGTCTGCTGTTGTTCGCTATGGAATGACCCGAGCGAACAACGCAACTAAGACCGGCGAGACTAGCGTCCCTTCGAGTCCCGTTTGGCTTGAACGCGCTTTCCTTTGCCGGAAACGTGACCGGCGATGTTGCTGGACTTATTCGAAAGTGCAACTCGGTTTGCTTTGGCTTTACCAGCAAGGGTAGCGGCGGCCGAGGCGGTTGGGCGAGCGACACCCTTTTTCGCTGTGGTCTTAACGGCCTTTGGTGCAGCGGCGGTGCTTGCGGCCGTCGGTCGCTTGGCAGCTCGCTTCGCGGCAGCTTTGACTAGCTTGTCCTTGGCTGCGACGCTCTTGGTAACGGTTCCCTTGGTCGCTGCCTTCTTGGCTGCTGGCTTGGCTTTGGTTCGCTTGACCGCAGGAGCGGCTGCCGCCGTGGGCTTAGAAGCTGCAGGGGCGGCGGCTTTGGCACTTGCTGCCTTGTTGATGGTCTTCTTTTCTGAATGCAATTCTTTTCGGGTCGTCTGGCGAGCGACTCGCGCTCCGGCAGTTCGCTTGGCCGCCGAAACTTTGGTCGAAGCTGGCTGGACGCTCGCTACTGAGGACATCTTAGCTAGCTGGGTTTCGAATGCCCCTAGAGCTTCGTGAAACGCTTGCTGCTTTGTGTAGGATTTCGAATCGAGGTTTGGCGAGCCGGTCGCCTTGCTCTGGGTTCGGCTCTGGCCACGAGAGAGCTTTTGCCATTTGTCGGACAACTTGCGTGCATTGGCTGCATGCTTCTTGAGCTCCGCCAAGCTCAACTTTTCGATCGAAGGGGATCGACTGGCCAACACGATTGCATATTCAGCAGCGGTACAAGCGGAACGGATTTCTTCAAGCGGCAAGGACATATCAAAACCTACCCATCAGGTAAAACAAAGAAGCGAATATCAACTAATGAACTTGAACTTCTAGTGTAAATCACAAATCGGTGCAATGTTAGTAGCCATCGAGTTTTGAAGGATGGCTCCCGGAGATATTTCCTTTCAATTTTGAGGGTGCCAATCGGAGGAAAGCGGTTAAACTACAAACCACACCATCAAGCGGAAACGGTGGGCTCCCTCCGAATCGCTCCGGTCCTTTTTTATTCACGTCGCCATGGCCGAAGACTATTACAAAACGCTCGGGATTGAACGGACTGCGAATTCAGATGAAATCGCCAAGTCCTACCGTCAACTCGCCCGCAAATATCACCCCGATCTAAACCCTGACGATGCAAAAGCGAAGAATCGCTTTCAGAGGATCCAAGCTGCGTATGACACGCTCAGCGATCCGGAAAAGCGCAAGCTCTACGATCAGTATGGAGATGACTACGAGAAATATCGCGGTCAGCCCTTTGGTCAAGATCCATTCGGTCGATCTTCGCCCGGTAGCGGTTTCGATTTCAGAGATGCTTTTAACTCCGAAAGCGGTTTCGAATTTCAGGATTTCTTTCGCCCAGGTGGGAAAGGGGCCGGCGGACGCTCCTCGCGTTCGCGTTCGCGTCGAAATCACGACCAAGTCGAGTCTGCATTCAGCGCAGATGTCGCCGCAGAAATCCCCGTTCCACTGCGGATTATGCTCGATGGTGGAGAAGTCCAATTCAAACTCAATCGCGGTAACGGTCGCATCGAAGATCTCCGCGTAAAAATACCGGCCGATATTTCCCCGGGCAAAAAAGTCCGACTTCGCGGCATGGGAGACCTCCTACCCGATGGCAGCAAAGGGGATTTGATACTTACGGTCCAACTCCAACCTCATCCATCGATCAAAATCCAAGGCGATAACATTGAACTGAAGCTTCCTGTCACACTCGGGGAAGCCATCCACGGGACGAGAGTCGACATCCCCACCCGTAGTGGTACGGTCACTTTGAAGATCCCTTCGATGTCCGACAGCGGCAAGCGTTTGCGAGTCAAAGGTCAAGGGCTTCGAGGTGAGAATGATTCTCGCGGTGACCTGATCGTTGAACTCCAAATCCACCTTCCAGAGGAAATCCCTGAGAAGCTTGGCGATGACCTTAAGGCATTCGATACTCACTATTCGAGAACCTTCCGCGATTCGATCAAATGGTAAACCCAATGGTAAATCCGATGGTGATTCGCGATACTTGAAGCTTGATCAGTTGGCATTGAGTTCATCGTCAATACAAGAACACTCGCTCCCTATCCACGAAGCCCCCCGGAGACTCGCTTGAATATCCTGCTAGCTAACGATGATGGAATCCATGCTCCTGGAATCCGAGCCCTTCGTGTTGCATTGGAGTCGATCGGACGCGTTACTGTCGTTGCACCCGCTACGGAGCAAAGTGGCGTCGGCCACTCGATCACCTATCTGACCCCCCTGACCTGCAAACAAATCTACGATGGAGAGATCTTCCGTGGCTGGGCCGTCGACGGTTCACCCGCTGATTGTGTGAAGCTAGGGATCTCGGAACTGACCCCAAAACCCACGGACTTGATCGTCTCTGGAATCAACGGCGGCCTGAACGCGGGCATTAATGTCCTCTACTCTGGCACGGTTGCGGCTGCCATCGAAGGTGCTTTCTTTCGTATTCCAAGCATTGCAGTTTCGCTCGAAGAAGACCCCCACGCGGATTTCGAAGCCGCCGCTTCCATCGCTGTCCAACTCATCCAACGGATCCTGCATCATCAAGGCTCCGCAGCAAGGCTTTATAACATCAATATTCCCACCAAAGCCACACGCGACTACCGAGCTGGACTCGCTCCAGAAATTCACGTGCTCCCCATGGGGGTAGCTCGCTACGGTGATCACTACATCAAACGACAAGATCCCAAAGGACGCAACTACTACTGGTCGACAAACGATCCACCACCACAACCTACTGAACACCCCACCGACGTCATGGCTTTGGCAAACGGACATGTCACCATCACTCCGCTTCATTTCGACATGACCCATCAACAGCAACTCAGCGAGATGCAATCGTGGAGTCTTGCTCTCGACTCTCAAGCCATCTAGAACGCTAACTTGCTAGACAACTATCACTCTAGAAAAATATCGGGATGACTACCCCCTCGATCCAACTCGAAAATCAACGCATCGGCTTCCTCGGCAAGCTCGGTGCGATGTCTCGCAAAGAAGCTTGCCAGTGGCTCAAACAATACTCCGCGAGCCTTGCGGAAAAACTCCAAGGTGAACTTGATCTGGTCATCATCGGTGCGGACGAGCTGCCCGATGAGGACATCCAAGCCATGTTGTCGGCTTCGCTAAAAGAACGTATCCGTTCGGGTGCAACCCGCTTGATCCACGAACATGAACTGTGGATGGAGCTTGGACTGATCGATTCCCCCACCCACAAACAACTCTATACCCCAGCTATGGTCGCGGGCCTAGTTAAAACTCGAGTCAACGCGATTCGACGCTGGCACCGCTGCGGGCTGCTTCCCTGCGTTAAAGTCACTCACAAACTCCCCTACTTCGACTTTGAACAAGTCCAATCTGCCAAGCAGATCGCGGCTTGGGTCGCTCAAGGTGCGAAGGTAGGTGAACTGAAACGACAGCTCGATGCATTCGGATCACGGATCGCCGATCGCAGCCTTACCGAACTCGATCTTCAGTTCGACGGTCGAAGAATACTTTTAAAGGACGAGGGTGTGCTGGTCGGTGCTCACGGACAACTCTTTCTAGATTTCGATTCCGATGAGCAAATATCCAGCGAACAAAACGGGTCAAACGCTCCTGATGTAGCACCGAAGATACTCAAGCTAGAGGCTCCCCTTGCTACTGGTCAGCAATCAACTTCCGAACAGCCGCAGCCTCTGAGCCGTGAAGCGATGATCTTAGCGGCCGAGGAACTTGAAGATGCCGGGCAGTTTGACGAAGCCATCGAATGGTATCGCGTAATTCTCGCGCAATTCGGCCAGCATCCGGAAATCGTCTTTACCCTCGCAGAGTTACTTCTGCGGGTCGGCGAAGTCCACGCGGCCCGCGAAAGATTCTATAACGCCATCGAGCTCGACGAGGATTTTGTCGAAGCCCGTGCAAGTCTCGGCTGTGTGCTGGTGGAGACTGGCCAAGTCGACCTTGCTGTCGCAGCTTTCGAAGGTGCTCTGGCTCGCGATGACCATTACCCAGATGTCCACTACCACCTCGCATCCGCTCTCGATGAACTCAACCGGGGGGAAGAAGCCACGAAGCACTGGCTGCGTTTCCTGCAACTCTCCCCGCAAAGCCCTTGGGCGGACGAAGCTCTCGAACGACTTGGCCGGATTTAGGCCACCGGATCGCGTATAATCGATTCGGATTTTTATTCTTATCGCCGCCGCAGTCGATTCGACGGAAAAAGTCGTTGGGCCAACAACATGCTTCTACCTACAGCACGCTATCCGCTCAACGCTTCGCTAACCAGCTCAGCTTTCGTGCTCTACTTTTGCTTGCAGTGCTTGTTCGGTATCGCCCAAGCGGACTTTGTGGTCTATCGGCTTCCAGGTTCTCAGAGCACGGTACTGCTCGAAGGGAAAACCAAAAGTGTCGGTTCGAACACTTTTGAATATACGCACCCCACGATGGGTACCATTATCCTTAGTCGCGAAAGCGCGTTGGTGATCAAAGCCCCTACGCGTCAGGAGGAATATCGCCGACTCGTCGCTCGGGCGAAGCAGACTCAAGCTTTCGATGATTACATTCAAGCGGCTCGGTTTGCCTTGCGCAGTGGGATGCTCGAAGCTTTTCGCGACTGCTGCAACGCAGCTTATAAAATAGACCCCAAGCACCCAACAATGCTGCGTTTGCTCGAAGCTCGAAAGAGAATCGAGCAGCCGATCGAAGCTACGGAATCTTCGCAGTCCGAGTTGCAAGCGGCGGTTCCTACGCAAGGGATGCAAGTTGTACGCAGTCCGCATTACATCATGCTGCATGATACCGGTGAGACCAAGTCGGGACGCAAACGCTTGCCTCGCTGGCAAAGCCGTCTTGATCTGCTTGAGAATGTCTACGAAGCGTACTTTATGAAATTCGCTCTTGAAGGCCGCGTGCTCGATCCACCCACCGAGCCACTTAAAGTGGTGCTGTTCGGTCAAGAAGCTGATTACATGCGATACACAAGGCAACGTGATGAAAGCCTCGCGAACGCTTTAGGATACTGGTCAGCAGAAGACAACATCGCGGTATTCTTCGATCAAGGTACCACAGAGAAAATGCGGATGCTCGATGCTCATGCTAAGGAGCTTGCAAAAAACAAACTTCGAGCTCGAGGCACTGCGCAATCGCGCGACGCAGCTTACTTAGCCAATACCGTTGAGCTTCTTGTGAAAATGACTCGCGAAGCCGATGATGTCGAAGTCGTATCGCACGAAGCGACCCACCAACTTGCTGGAAACACAGGCTTGATGCCCCGCAATCAAATCGCACTTCGCTGGGCGCACGAAGGGCTCGCAACCTACTTTGAAACTTCAAGCGATAGCGGTTGGGGTGGGATCGGTGCAGTCAACGAAGGGCGATTGAAAAGCTACCAGCGACTCAGCGCCGATCCTAATCGCGCAAGAATCGAACCTCTTGTTACCGATGCTCTGTTCGATCTTGCACGCAACTCTCGCGAAGCGGCGGATGCCTACGGATACGCTTGGGCTCTGACTCACTTCCTCATGGAAAATCATTTCGATGAGTTGATGGAGTATTATCATCAAGTCTCGTTGCTTGTGCCCAAGCAGCATCGTACGCTTCTCGGTTCGGTACCGATCGGGCAACCAGGAAGTAATTCAGCACCCGCCACCGGACTCGATCGCAGGGAGCTTCTCAAGTGCTTTCGTGCTGCATTCGGAGATCTCGACACCCTTGAACAAGCTTGGCATACCCACATGAGATCGCTCGAAACTGACCTTGATCGCGCAAGGCGAGAGTTCGAAACTCCTTGAGGTCCTTACACCGTCGTGTTTCTTGAAGTACGATGAAGTACCGAGCGAAAACCGAGCAAGTGATCGGTGCGAATAATCGATGCGAATGATCGTTGCGCTCAAGCTTAAGTCAGCATCAAACTCTCCTTTAGATTTGTTATTCCTTCGAGGTGTATCATCGATATCGTCATTCAACCTGATCGGCCCCGCATGGGTGCTTACTCGGCCAAACTCGCCGCGATGATTCTTCGAAGTAGCATCGCTCAACAGGGTGAAGCGCGCATGATTGTTGCGACAGGTTCAAGCCAATTCGAAGTCTTAGAGAGCTTGATCAAAGAACCCGGGATCGATTGGACCAAGATCGATGCGTTTCATCTCGATGAATATGTTGGGATAGGTAAGGATCATCCGGCGTCGTTTTGCGGTTATTTGAAAGAGCGATTCGTCGATCGTTTACCATTGCGATCGTTCCACTACCTCGATGGTTTGGCTGATCCAAATCAAGTTTGCGCCGAAGCGACCGATAAGCTTCTTGCGGGCCCTATCGATGTGGCGATGATCGGGATTGGAGAGAATGCGCATCTCGCGTTCAACGACCCACCGGCTGATTTCGAGACAGAAGCTTCTTATCATGTGGTCAAGCTCGATGAAGCTTGTCGCAAACAACAAGTTGGTGAGGGATGGTTCGGGTCGATGGATGAAGTCCCGACGCATGCGATCAGCATGACGATCCATCGCATCTTGCAATCGAGGAAGATTATTTGCAGCGTGCCTGATGAGCGCAAAGCCGTGGCGGTACGAGATAGCGTCGACGGAGCGGTCAACCCGATGGTGCCCGGTTCGATTCTCAAACGGCATCCGAACGCTACGTTGGTGTTGGATCGACCAGCCGCTTCGCTGCTCAAACCGCTGTAATCGCTGCGCGGAGGCTCCGTGAACTCTGTAGCTCTGTGTTTCCAAGAGTCCGCGCAATGGATGGCGCGCGGTCTGATGCTCGTTTTTTAACACAGAGGCACGGAGGCACAGAGAAAGGGCATTGGGTTTTGAGAGAGAGGCTCCGTGAACTCTGTGACTCTGTGTTTCCAAAGTCCGCGCAATGGATGGCGCGCGGTCTGATGCTCTTTTTTTAACACAGAGGCACGGAGACACAGAGAAGAGGGCATTGGGTTTTGGGAGAGAGCCTCGGTGAACTCTGTGGCTCTGTGTTTCAATAATTCTATGATTCCCAACCACTAATAGCCGTTGATTACCCTTCGAACTCCATCGACGAGTTTTGGTTCGTGAAAGTTAATTAACAACCCCAGTCGCAAGTTCATTAATCGCAAATGCGATAACACTTGAGCTTCGTCTGCTGGATGTATAGCTGCCTTGGCTTTGAGCTCGACCACTATCAATCCGTTGACTACCAAATCTGCACGAAATCCACAGTCGAGCTGCACTTCGTCGTACACCACCGGGATCGGCTGCTCTTGAATCACTTGAAATCGTCGCTTCTCTAACTCGTATGCTAAACAAGTTCGATACACGGATTCAAGTAGACCAGGTCCCAATCGCCGATGCACTTCGATCGCCGATCCTATAACGCTGTGACTTAAGTCGTTCAGATCCATCACGTACTCCTTCGCGTTAGGTGTGTGCGGGATCATTTTATCTGGTTACTGGGAATTTCCTTCGAAATGGTAGAAGATTTTTTTGAAACACAGAGACACAGAGACACAGAGATGGACTTTCGGGCCTTAGGACGGAGGCACAGAGAAGAGGGTTTGGGTTTTGGGAGAGAGACTCCGTGAACTCTGTGACTCTGTGTTTCCAAAAGTCCGCGCAATGGATGGCGCGCGGTCTGATGCTCTTTTTTTAACACAGAGACACGGAGACACAGAGAAGAGGATTTAAGTTTTGGGAGAGATGCTCCGTGAACTCTGTGACTCTGTGTTTCCAAAGTCCGCGCAATGGATTGAAGATAGATTCGCAGAGATTCGTTATTTCTGAATCGACTGACACAGCGTCAGCAGCATCGCTTCGAATACCTTTTCCAAGCCTCGGAACTCCCCATCTTCGGCTTGGATATGGATCAAGATCGTTTGGCTTGGAAGCCGGAATGCGATCAGTCTCGCGTAGACCAACAAGTCCAAGTAGTAGAAGTGCAGCTCTTCGCCTTGCGGATCTGATAACGTCCCGGGATGGTAGACCAACTGCGGTTCAAACGGGTCTTGCTCGACATTATCATACTCCGAAGCGATCGCCTCAGCGGCTTGCGCAATGGCATCTTTTGGAGAAGTGCTCGGATCGAATGGGTAGACCGAGACAAACGCGCTGTTGGGGCTTTGGATCTGATAACCAACAACCCGTTGATTGTCCTCCTGACCCGACTCGTCTTCATCGATGTCCAGCTCGTCTATATCGATGTCCGGTTCAACCGTTTCGATTTCTTCGGTGACTTGCCAGTTGTCGGGATATGTAATGCTGAGCCCAAAGGCGCGGTGTGTTCTTGGCATGGATCATCCAGTTGCGGAAAGGTCGAGTTGCAGGAGTGGTAAGCTAAGCAAATCGGTGGTTTTAGCAAGATCCCGCGCAGGAATTGGCCGGTAAAGTTGACTCGCTAAGACTCGACTCAGCCGTCCGTTTCTTCGTCGGCGGAACACCTTTCCATCGGTGATGTACCCACCAGTACTGGCCCGGGAATTCCCGGATTTCGGACTCCAGGCAAGCGTTGTACCATCGGGTCAAGTCCGCGACGGAGTCCGGACACTCTTCGGATTGAGGGTCGGCAACCCCGAGTACCTTCGTCTCGAATACTAAGGGTTCGTTCTTGCGAACATTCGAACAAACCATCATCGGAGCGCCACTCGAAAGAGTGAAGAGCGCAAGGGCTTTATGGCAAGATGCTGGATGACCTAAGAATTCGACCCAGCAACCTTTCGGGCCTCCGTATTGGTCGGCAAGCAAAGATAACGCTCCACCCTTTTGCAAGATCAACTCGACGTCTGCTGCACTTCCCGATTTCGGCAATAAGTATTGTCCACCGAGCGAGCGAAAGCGGTTGATGTAATCGTGCACGAAACCATTGTCGAGCGGACGAGCGATGGTGGTGGTGCCAATGCCAAATAGCCCTGTGACATATCCGGCTAATTCGAAGTTGCCGAAGTGACCCGATACGAGGACTTTCGGTCGACGGTCCAATGCGATTTGCATCATCGTGCGCCGATCTTCGACCGAAATGTGATAATGATCATACCAGTTTTCGCGATGAATCTTGCGAGGTGCTACCGCTACTTCGCATAACATCAGGACCAAGTGCTCCCACATCTGTTGCTGCGTTGCGACCGATTGCTCGGGTTGCCAAGCGGGAAAAGCTCGCTGCAGATTTTCTCGCACGAGCTTGCCACGTATCGGTGCGACATGCGTTAGAAAACCTGCAATCAAACTCGCGATCCGCTGCGAACGCTCAAGGGGCAGCGATTGGACAAAAGCGACGATCAAACGAAAACACCAATAAGCTGCCCTGTCTTGGACGCGGTAAGACTGATGTTCGGCAGCGGGCACCGTCGTTGTGCTGCCCGGTTTGTTTTGGGGCTGACCCAGCTTGAGCGGGAATAACGCCCGGATTTTTCGAAGAAAAGGAATTGCCATGAAGGTGAATTTAGCGAACCCAAGGTCCGAAAGGTAGGTCAGGTTTTGCTATCCTGCGATTCCCGTGCAAGGCTTGTCAGGACCCCTGTTCCGATCGCGAAGGAAGCAAAGATTCCCACGCCGTATAACACACCACAAGCGGCCCCGATGCGCGGATAACTGTTTCCGAATGACGCTAGCAAACTTCCTGCGAGGAAGACACCCAATGCGGTTGCAAATCGGCCGACGTTGTAAGCAAGTCCACTGCCGGAAGCTCGCAACTCGACCGGAAAAAAGCTTGGTAGGTAGACGGCCAGCCATCCGAAAAACAAGGTCGTAACCAAGCCTTGGAGAAAGACGGTCGGTAGAAACGATGCTTGCAAAGGTTCGGTTCCAAGAAACATCCATAATGTTGTGCAGATCGCCCCAACGCTGATCGAGAAGTAGCTCCATCGAGCACCGAGTCTTACAGCAGCTTGAGCACCGAAGAAGCTACCGAGTGTCGCGCCAAATGCCCACCAACCTTGGGTCGCTGACTTGTACCCTGCATCTGTCGAACTCGCGATCGAATCCGCCCAAGGTATCATCCATTTGCTTGCCGACCAAGCTGCGACAAGCGGGATGGCGGCCAGGAGCATCGCTAAACAAGTCGATTTCCACATGGAGGTTTCAAACAGGGCGCTCAATGCGAATCGTTTGCTTGAATCGCTTTTTGCCATCGCACGATCTTGATCCTGGCGGCTGCGATGCGCTAACCACAAGGGGGATTCGGGGACGGCAAGAAGAGCGAATATTCCTAAGAGAGTTGGCAAGCCTGCGAGTCCAAAGAGCCACCGCCAAGCGTTCGGTTCAACGGGGTACAGTCGGGTGATTTGTGAGAGCAAAAGGATGCCTGCGTTTAGCCCGGCGCTCAATAAACCAGCGACCCATGCGCGCGATGCCGTAGGCCAGCATTCGGAGACGAGTGCCATTGCGTTAGGCCAAAGTCCTCCTACGCCAAGTCCTACGAGAAACCGCAAGGCGAGCATTTGCTCTTGAGTCTGTACCCACGCTCCAAGCATGGCGAAGAGCGAATAGAACAGGATACTGATACCCATTGCGCGGGTTCTGCCGATGCGATCCCCGAGATTACCTAACACAATACCGCCGATGGCTGCCCCTAACATCAGCGCTGCGGTGAACCAAGCGAACCATTCACCTCCAAGTTGCTTCGTGTAGGTTTCTCCAAGCAGACTCTGAGAGACGGAGAGGGAGGCAATGGGCATGAGTCCAAGCTCGATGCCGTCGAAGACGAGTCCTAGGAAAGCGGAGATCAATACAACCCATCGAGCACGAGTCGTTAACGCTTGGTCGGGAATCTGCCGCATGATCATCCCTTTGCGAACAAAGTACGCTTGCTCTGTTGTGTATTACTCTTCATAACAAGTAGTCAGCTATGGTCGGATGATGAGTTTGGTTGGTTAGCACGCCGCATCGATTCGTAGATCGCGCTGTTGTCGAGTTCGCCGAGCCCTTGTTCTTCGGCGCGAGCAAGCAACTCGCGGTGGGTCTGGCTAAGTGGTAACTCTACTCCTAGACGCTTCGCGCTTTGGAGCATCAAGCGTACATCTTTCAAGTGCTGTGACAATCGGGCTTGAACCTGATAATCTCCCTGCACCATTTTAGGGCCTTTAGCATCCATTTGTTTCGAATAAGCCGCCGAGCCTTGCAAAACACTCAACGCGGCTTGAGGCTCAATTCCGAGTGCTTCGCCAAACAGTAAGCCTTCGGCCAATGCAGCGCGATGCAATCCGAGTACAAGATTGCTTACGAGTTTCATCTTCGCCCCGTTACCAGAACCGCCTACGTAAAAAACGTTTTTCCCGAGTATCTTCCAGAGGGCGTCGCAAGCATCGAAGCCGGCGCGTGGGCCTGCGGCAATGACGGTCGCTAATCCTAAACGTGTCTGTTCGCTCGACCCCGATATGGGAGCTTCGATGTAAGTAACTCCATACGCTTCACAATTTCTAGAGAGTCGCAACGAAGCATCCGGATCGCCCGTGGTGGTGTCGATCAAGATCTTGCCTGGGGTCAGGTCGGACTTCCAACTGTCGAGGACTTGCTCGACAACATCGCTGGAATAAAGGCTGATGATTATTTTTTGGCAGGCAGCGATCGGCCTATCGTTCCAAACTGCTCCAGATCTGAGCCAAGGCTCCGCTTTTTCGCGGGTCCTATTCCATACCACCAGAGAATATCCAGCTTGCTGGAATCTCTCGGCAATCGCGTTTCCCATCAAGCCCAGCCCGATGATACCGATGCACCGATCTTCGGTGGTTGGATTGGTTGCTGATTCCGCTGTTGGGGCCATCGAGTTGTCTTCTGACATGGCGCTTGTTCCTGCGACCAAGGATCATTAGATCGCTGTACACGTATTTTTTAGTGAAGCGAACTTAAGTGAATTGGGGTCGCAAGACGCTTGCGAACGACAACGAGAACGATAGCGAATGCGAAAACAACAACAACAGCGATCGCGACTGCGACTCTCGTTAGAAGCCGTATGAATCCGATTACTTATGAAGTGAACCCGTCTTGCCGGTCGCTTGTGAAGGGACGGTCCAAGTATCCGTGTTGCCCGACGAGAGCGGGGTGTAAGGTACTGGCCACACGTAGGGGCTTGGTCGTCGTCGTGACGAAGCAGCGGCTGGATTCGAATTTCCCTTTGGCATCAGTGCGGTAGTTGATGACAAGTCTAGATTCACGCTTGAATCGGTACCGTTTATGGATCCTGATTCGGTCAGAGGGTTCGAATTTCCCGGTACTTCTGCTGCGTTCGGTACAGTTACAGCGTTCGGTACGGTTACAGCGTACGGTACGGTTACAGCGTACGGTATGCCTACGGCGCTGGGTGCAAAGGGGATTGGGTTCGGTCGTTTCAGGATTGCGATTTGGCGTCGGATATTCGAGAGGTCTTCTTGGATCGTATCCCATTCGTCTCGGGCAGCCGTCAGCGAAGCGCACTGCGATTGTTGGGAGTCGTCTGAGCTGCCAAGCTTACCGCTACCGACTTCGGCTGAGTTCGCTTCGTTGGGAGCAGAGTACGCCGAGTACATGGCGTTTTGATGAAGCATTTGAACGGCGAGTTCGGTTCGTTCGACCAATGCTGCTGTCAGATCGTCTTGGACCCGTTGACGGGCATCAAGCACTGCAAGCTGATGTTGGAGCATTTGGTTTTGTTCGAGGAGCAAGTGGTAATTCTGAGCGATGCTTGCTCGCTCCGCCATCCATTGTTCGGTCATCTCCAAGCGAACCCGGTTTTCCGTGTGGGAGATCATCGTACCGATCAAGCTTCGCAATGGGACCGCAACGGTGGCTTGTTCGAGCCCGCCGAGGTGATCAAGATTCAGTTCGTCGGCGATTCCAAGTGCAAATGTGTCCGGTGTGGAGGAGTGCATAGCAAAAGGGAAGCTTGGTGGCACCGGAGGTGCGACGGGCGCCGCGAGGATGGGCTGTTCGACCAACGGTTCTGCGACCGATTCCGAATTGGGATCGGTTTGAGCTGCATCGCACTTATTAAGTGTGGTTGGCTTGCGTGTAGGTGCAGCGGTTCTTGGGTTTTGATTCGGTGACTTGGACGCTTCACACGATTGCGTGTCTGAAGCTTGGGTGACGGGATGCAGGGTCAGTTCTTCTGCGACACCTTGGATCGCTTGCTGTACAAAACCTTGTTGGCTTCCAGATCCCTTGGGTTGCTGAAAGAAGTCGCTTACCCATTGCGCTAGAACGACAGCGTTTTGGTTCGCAGTCGAGCTTCCTTTGACCGCAGCGCTGGTTACTGAAGCACCAGAAGCTGTTGTGCCGTTAGCTGTGTTGCCTGTCGGTGAGCTAGTGAGCTTGGCAAAAGCTTTTGGCCGCAGGACCTGCGGGAGCTTGTCCGGCTCGGCGGGTGCAGCGTTTATTGCTGTTTTCCTGGTGGACGTTTGCCCGAAGCAATTCGGGGCATTGGCGATGCAAAGAAGCACCAATGCCGAAGAGCCCGCGAGAGTTAAGGGGCGTTCGAGAATTCGTGCGAATTGTCGTACGGATTGTATCGCGAGGAGAGCATCCATGCTGAGTACTCCTGGTCGGATCTGCTGTGCGTTAGAGTTTGGGTTGAATCTTCTTTTACGATAGCAGTTTCTCTGAGACAAACAAATACCGATCTAACAAAACGTCCGCGCTTCGAACAAAACCCTCTCGGATCGATCGAAACCCCCTCGGATCGATCGAAACCCCCTCGGATCGATCGAAACCTTAGTCTGAAGAATCGAATCGGCACTGCTATCGACCTTGGGGAGCCCCAATCGCTATGCTCCCGACCAGGATTCCATTCGAAGAGCGACTCGCAAGAGCGACGATGAAGTCAACGACTGGGAAGTCAACGATTTGGACCACAAGGAAGATAGATTGCCATGAGAAGGGTTCGAACGATCGATACAGGGATGGCAAAGCCTCGCAAGGGGCGAAGCAAGGCTTTTCGCATTGCGGGCATTACGGCCGGGGTATTGGCGGCGGTGGTGGCGGTCGCCCCAACGGTATTATTGCAACAGCGAGGTTGGCTGGTTGAACAGATCAACCGCCGCAGCGGCTTGGCCCCTATTCGGATCGATATCGCGGGTTTACGCGGAGGTTGGTTCCAAAGTTTTGGGCTCAATGGACTGCGATTGATCGATGACCAAGGTGCGGAATTGGTCAAAGTAGGGGCGGTGGAAACCGAGTTGAATTTATTCACGATGGTGACCAACATGCGACATTTGGGGACGATCACCGTCCGCGATGCGACGTTGGTGGTCGATGTCCAGCCTGGAACGACCAATATTGAAGAAGCCATTAAACCGTTACTTCAGGGTAGTGCTCAGCCCCCGGAATCTGCCTCAAATGGTAGTAGCCCGGGATTCACAGGGAGGATCCGAATCGCCGACGGGGTACTGCAAGCACGCGATAGCGTCGACGCTTCTGCGTGGGAGCTGCGGGTTAGTGAAGCCGACATACCGATGCCTACCGCCGAGCAGCCGATCCCGCCGATGACACTCGTGGGGGTCCTTACGCAGCTATCGGTGCTACCTGGTCAAGCGGCCGAGAGTGGTCAGTTTACGGTTCGTACCGAGCCAATCGCTGCTGGGTTGACGACCGCGCCATCGACACAAATGCCATCTGTGCGCATGACGGTTCTAACCCAAGGTTTACCGTTGCGATGGATGGGGTTGGTCAAGCGGCGGTTGCCGGACTTGCCGATCGAGCAAGTTGAGGGACAAGCGACGGTGGTTGCCGATGTTGAGTATACGGGTCGCAATGCGATGACTGCGTTTGTAAAGACAGCGCAATTGGATCGTTTGAGAGTCACGGCGCCGAGTTTGTTAGGACAACGAGGGGCTGGGATCGAACAGATTCGCCTCAGCGGTGATGTGAGTCTTTATCAGAACCGCATCAGTACGACAGGTGCGAAGCTTGAATGCGATTTCGGGACGGTGGTATCGAAAGCCGATATCGCGATTCCTTCCTCCGCCGATGCAAAGATGCCTAGTTTGACCCATCCTTGGTTAGCGGATTCGGAATTCGACGTGCAGGGCGAAGTCGATTTGCCAAGGCTTGCGGCTGTCGCACCGGACTTGCTCAAGACGCAGGATCAAGTGCAGTTATTGTCGGGTAGAGCGACGGTCAATCTGAATCAAACGCGGCCGAACGCTCCGTTGTTACCCAATGGAGCCAGTGTGCCTATTGCCGTCGCTTCGCAGCCTGCTGCTGGCGGTATCAGCGGTACAGGCATACCGAATCTACCGTCGAGCAATTACAAAATTCAACTCGGTGGATTGCAAGCTGACATGCAAGGGCGTCGGATCGCTTGGGATCAAGCCTTTTCGGCGGAGTTGGATGTGTCCGGCAATTCGCAAGGGATGCCCAGCTTGCGGCTGTTGTGCAATTCCGAGTTTTGTCAGATCGATGGATCAGGAGATTTGCAGGACGGACGTATGACAGCTCAAGTCGATCTCGACAAGATGGAGCAAAGGCTCTCGGAGTGGTTCGTCTTGCCGATGGAGAGCTTGACGGGTTCTGCGCAAGCCGCAGTTGCTTGGAAGCTCAACGATGGGAACCGGCTTGCCGCAAGCGGATCGCTGCGAACGACTCCACTGCGCATCGTGCACAAGAATGGTCGACTTGAAGAGCCGGCTTGGGACGGTGAATTAAGCACGGTAGCTCAACTCGACGGTACGACGTTGCTTCAGCTCGATCGTTTGCAAGCGAGTATGAAGAGCGAGGAAGAGTCTTTAGTTTTCCAAGTCTTGGAGCCCATTGCTTTTGGTGCGAGCGCTGCGAATCCAGGCCGGGCCCCTGCACCGATGATGTTGAAGTTAACAGGTGAGTTGCAGCGTTGGCAACGCAGAGGTCAATTGTTTGCTGGGATCGATCCCGGTATCAGTGTTGGAGGTAAGATTGCTTTGGATGTCCAAGGAGCGATCGACACGAAGCATGTGGAGTTGACTCAAGCCGACTGGGTTAGCGAGCCGTTTCAGGTTGCCAGTGGCGAGACAGTGTTTCAAGAATCGAAGATGGTAGGTAAGTTTCAAGGTCGATTTGATTCATCCGATCTTGCGAAACTTCAAGTCGATCAGTTGTTGGTCAGGGCCGATTCATTTGCAGTGCAAGCGCAAGATCAGGCTGGTGAGGGAGGGGTTGGTAGACGGGGCCAAGCGGCCTTTAGGATCGATCCAGCGCGGATGATGACATCGGTTCGCGCACCGGCGGGTTCGTCGGGAGCGAATCGACCTTCGTCGAGCAATTCTGGAGTGGGTTTATTGGTTCCGAATGGGGGCAATGGTTTGCAACCGGGTAACGCACAGCCCAACAGTAATGCGGTTGTAGCGGCTGCCAACGCCAATCCGCCGGTTCGTATAACGGGAGACGTAACCGGTCAAATGGACTGGACGCTTGATCCAGCCCAAGTTCAATGGCATGCGGTTACTCAGGCCAAGGACTTGCGCGCGGTGCAGCCGGTATTACAGCGCAATCCCAATCAGTTGGTAAGCACTGGTGGTGGAAACAATCCAGCAGAGACTTTGTTGTGGGAGGAGCCGCAAGCGGTGGTGACGGTCGATGGTACATATCGTTTCCGAGATGGCGATTTGCAATTGACCCAAGTTCTTGCGCAGACCGAGTGGTTAGCTTATGGTGGTATGGCCGCGATGAGTACCGAAGGGCAGAGCACGACGGTACGAAGTCAGGGTAATTTGACATATGATGCCGCCAGTGTAGCGCAGCGATTGCGGCCTTATACGGGAGGGACATTAGCGGCAAGTGGGCAGAGAACACAGCCGTTGGAAGTGACTTGGACGAGCACTCCTGGCCACAAGTGGACCGAAGCGTTAGCAGCGCGGTCGAGCATTGGTTGGGATAGTGCGAACTTAGTCGGAATCGATATTGGGGGAGCTGACATACCGTTGGTGGTTGAGAACGGCAAGTTCGTATCGCAAGCGGAGTTTCCGGTATCCCAAGGGATGTTGCGATGGAACTTGGATGGTGACTTGGCAGCTGAGCCGATGGTGATTCGTCAATCGCAGCAGCGGGTCATCGAGAACGTCGCGATTACTCGGCAGATGTGTCAGGGTTGGTTAAAGTTCGTAGCACCTTTGTTAGCCGATGTGACGAGTGTCCAAGGGAATTTAAGTTTGGACATTGATCGAGCGGAGATCTATCCGACGGAATCGGTACGTCAGACGGTTGCTGGTAAAGTGATGGTCCAAGGTGCGAATGTGGGACCTGGGCCTTTAGCTGATCAGATTTTAGGGTTGGTGATGCAGATAAGGAATCTACGGCGTGGGGCGGGTGCAAGCGATGGGGGTGGGCAGCCGACGAGTTGGCTAACGTTGCCTGAGCAGAGCATTCCGTTTGTGGTCGAGCGAGGTCGGGTGACCCATAAAGACATGCGTATTGCGGCGGGAGATGTGGTCGTGACGACTTCCGGTTCGGTGGGCCTCGATGGTAGTCTTGAACTGGTAGCGGGGATCCCGATCCTCAAGGAGTGGGTGGACAAGACACCTGCGTTGCAGCCGTTAGCAGGTCAGATGATTCAGATACCAGTACGAGGGACGGTGCAAAGGCCGCAATTGGACAGCAGTGGATTGGTGCAGCTAGCGCAGCAGTTGGCCACGAGTGCATTGGCAGGAGCAGCGCAGAAGCAGATCGACAAGGGATTGAACAAGTTGCTCGGTCCGCTATCGAATCAGCTTGCGCCGTTGCAGCAAGGAGTTCAGCAGTTGCCATTACCGAACTTATCGATACCTGGTTTTGGTGCGAATCCGTTTGCACCGAATGCAGGGACACCAAATGCAGGAGGCGGGACAGCGCCGGGGGTAGTTCCTTCAGGTGCACCAGGAGTAGCCAACCCCGGGGTACCGGGTGGAGGGCTTCCAAATCTCCCCCTTCCCAACTTACCACTTCCAGACTTTTCGGGTTTCAATCCTTTGGCACCTAACCCGTCGGTTCCCAACTCTGGCGTCCCTAATCCAGCGGCCCCGAATTAAGGTGCACGCCGGATAATTTAAGCGGAGCCGCGCAAGCGACTTGGTTTTGGGATTCGCGTGACTCACCGGATGGCTTGGGAAACGGATAGATAAACCGGTTTGTAATAGGGAACAAAAGTGTCCTACAGAGAAGATCTAGCTAATCACTTTGGCCTTGGCTGGTCCGCTGAACGTGGTAACACGTTGGGTGTAGTAACCAGATTGAGGGAAATGCAGGCAAGCCATCGAGCTCCGAAATCAGGTCAATTCGTGTGTCCACCCCGTCAAGCTGGGGGGAAGACAACATCGGGAAGTTCGTTATGAGCGAGAACAAACCGAACACGGCGGAGTCAAAGAACCTTGCATGCACGGAAATTCCAAACGCGAGAACATCGAGAGCCCAGCGGTCTTCCAGAGAACGTTCTACGAGGTCTGGGAACGGTCGGAAAACGCCGTGTGCGGTAATGCCGACAGTCACATTTCTGGGCAGTCACATAGATCCATAGTACCTACGACAATGACGAACAAAGATGGAACTGAACCATTGGCGGAGTCAGACGAGGGAAGGGAGCTAGCCGAGGGAAAGATCGAAGAAACTAACTTGGACTCTGCACAGACAGAGAAGCACAAGTCACATGGTTTATTCGGTGTGCGTGAAGCGGCCCTTCGGGACCGCAAGCTTCGTTTTACGAACTTGATGAACCATATTACGCCACAACTGCTGATGGAGAGTTTCGAAACACTGAAGCGAGGCTCAGCGGCTGGTGTTGATGGAGTCACCTGGAGCGATTACGAAGTGGGTGTGGAAGATCGAATCATCGACTTACACGTCCGTATTCACCGGGGGGCCTTTCGAGCACTTCCTAGTCGTAGGGTCTGGATCGACAAGTCCGATGGAGGTAAACGTCCATTGGGTGTGGCTACCGTGGAAGATAAAATCGTCCAGCAGGCGATCCTTTGGGGGATCCAAAAGATCTACGAAGTGGATTTTCTCGATTTCAGCTATGGTTTCCGACCGGGGCGAAGCTGTCGCCAGGCACTCGATGCCCTCAGTGTGGCTCTGCACGAACGGAAGGTGAATTGGGTACTGGACGCCGATCCTTGCGAACGTATTCCTTCACTATGTGTTTGACTTATGGATACATTGGTGGCGGACTCAACATGTTCGCGGTGACGTGATCGTAGTCTGTTATGCGGATGACTTCGTGGTTGGTTTCCAGTATCAAGCCGATGCAGAGGCATTCCAGATCGCTCTGGAGGCAAGATTTGCTAAGTTTGGACTCTCAGTCAATCGCGAGAAGACCCGACTGATCGAGTTTCGCCGTTACGCCGAGGCCAACCGACGGAAGCGCACTGCGTCTAAGCCTGAGGCGTTCGACTTCCTCGGGTTTACGCACATCAGTGGCCTTACACGGTCAGGGATATACATCGTCAAACGACAGAGCATTGGCAAGCGTATGCGTGCCAAACTGAAACATCTTGGTAAAGACCTCCGCCTCCGGCGTTATGCTGATCTCCGCCAAACGGGTGAATGCTGACGCGTGTTGTACGCGGATGGTACGGGTACCACGCAGTGCCGGGTAACATGAAGCGTCTAGAGCGATTCGCTGACGGAGTTAAGTCGTTATGGCTTTGCAACCTTCGACCTCGCAGCCAACGCTCGCATTGGACCTGGGATCGTTTCGCTCGTGTCCTTGAACACTACATCCCCGCGCCTCATATCATTCACCCTTACCCAGAAACCCGTTTTCGCGCTCGACTCGCGGCAAGAACTGTATGAGGTAATTCTTCACGTACGGGGCTTTGCGGGGAGCTGGGAGCAATC
>Ga0214163_1000151_pt1 | contig 31784 bp, 25 predicted proteins | sample LakMenepilimnion_2_FD_153001 | JGI IMG/M metagenome (GOLD analysis project Ga0214163, IMG submission 153001) | Freshwater microbial communities from Lake Mendota, WI - Practice 15JUN2010 epilimnion v4 | ecosystem: Environmental > Aquatic > Freshwater > Lake > Epilimnion/Euphotic zone | place... | reverse complement strand
AGTGCTGTTCTGTAAATAGAGTGCTGTTCTGTAAATAGACTGCCTGGCTGTAACGCTTGGCGTAAGTCTCAAGATCACGGTTAGATCATTGAATCTCACTGAAATCATGAACGCGTGGATCCATTAGGGACGTGCGGAGGAGCTATGCCGGAAAAGTTGCTACAGTCGCTACCTTCCGAGGTTTGAGCAAGGTCGACGCATCTTCTTGGAAACCCTGAGTGGAACTTTAACTCCTGCTTGAGGGGGCGCGGGAATAATCCGAGACACAGAGAGGTCATCCTTGGTTCTCGAGAGCTCGTCATGAAAAAGTCTACTTCCTCATCGCTCAGGAATCGTTTAACGGTCATCATCGCATTGGGCGGTTGGCCGTTGGGGGGAGGTCTGCCTGTGGGGATTGCACAGGAGTATTCGCTGCCGGGTATAGGTAATGGATCTCGGCCTGTAGTAGCGATTAACAACGACGCGGCAGGTGGGTTGACACCGAGGGTGCTTGGGGGATTGGAGCCGAACCTAACAGTTCCAGTTCGGACGCGTCAGCAAGAGTACGACCAGTTGGCGGAGGAAGTTGCGCAGTGGGAGAAGCAGACTTTATTGCTGCGGAAAGCGGTCCGCATTGTCTCCCCGACTGTTGTACATATTGAAGCGATCAAAGAGGAAAGTGTTCTTGAGCCAGTTGGAATGAGTTCCAAGGGGGAGCGATCGGTTCCTGAGACACGCAAGGTAGAAGAAGCAGGTTCGGGGGTTGTTGTCGAGATTAATCAGCGGAACTACGTGGTAACCAATCGCCATGTGATTCAATCTGCTAGTCCACAGAATATTCGAATAGAGACGTTCGATGGGGTGCCGTTGCAGATCGTTCGAATTTGGGAAGATCCGTCGACCGATTTAGCAGTTATCGATTTAGGTCGTGAGGATTTACCTGTGGGCAGGATCGGGGATAGCCGAGGATTAGAAGTCGGCGATCATGTATTTGCAGTTGGAAGTCCATTTGGGTTGAATCACTCCGTCAGTTATGGAATCGTCAGCGCGAAGGGGCGAAGGAATCTGGAGCTGGGGACCAAGGCTATCGTCTACCAGGACTTTATCCAGACCGATGCGGCGATTAATCCTGGTAATAGCGGTGGACCTCTGATGAATATGCGAGGAGAGGTGATCGGTATCAATACTGCGATAGCGAGCAATTCCGGTGGGAATGAGGGAATCGGTTTTTCGATCCCTATCAACATTGTGATGACAGTTGCGAAGCAGTTAGTTGAACAGGGTGAACTGAAGCGATCGTATCTAGGGGTCAGTGTTGAACGGGCGTTTAACGTAGATTCTCAGATGGGCGTGCAAGCTTATCGAGCTAAGGGGGCATTCGTAAAGGTTGTCAAACCGAATAGCCCAGCGGAGTTAGCTGGTATCAAGTATGGCGATATCATTTTGGAATTCGATGGTACCCTTGTAGAGAACGACGAGCACTTGGTACAGTTGGTTGGCTTGACCAGTACCGTTCGTCCCGTCGAAGTAATCGTGTTGCGCGAACGATCCAAGCTTTGTATTCCGGTCTCGTTGGCACAATTATCTAACCCATAAGTGGGGAAGAGCAGCCCAAGTGTATTGGATCCGGGATTCGAGAGACTAGTATTGACTGTTCTCTGGTTTGCCACTCTATATTTCTGTCGTGCATACTTCGGTTCGTGCTCATCGAAACAGTGCTCACGCTTGGAATCGAAAGCGTATGGGCCACTGTTTTGCGTCAATAGCTAGGTTTTCAAAGGGGATGGAAGTATGCTGATTGGAAGTGTTGCTGCTTGTGTTGCTGGGAGCCATCGGCATCGGAGTTCGATTATGAGCGCCCAATTCAACTTGATCCTTAATGCTCTCGTAGCTTTTTGTTTGGTTGGTCCGCCAGGCGAAGTAAGGAGTCAAGAAAAGCTTGATTCTGAGACCGCCAAGTCGTCCGTATTTGATCCGAATGATGGCGAGCAAGTTGCTGCATTGTTGGAACCGTTTCGAGAGGTTTCGGAGAAATGGAAGGATGACGTATCGAAGCTTGCGAGTGAAAATGAAGGTGGAGGTGGTTCGGAGCATGTTTTGTTTCTTGGGAGTTCAAGCTTTCGCTTGTGGGATTCACTTCCTGAAGATCTTTCTCCATATTCCGTAATCAAGCGTGCGTATGGCGGAGCGAAGTATCGTGACTTGGCAATCTACACACCCGACTTGATCCGGGGACTTCGCTTTCGCAAAGCGGTGGTTTTTATCGCCAATGACATTACCGGAAAGGACGATGATACTGATCCGGTAGTAGTCGGTAAGTTAGCTCGGCTTGTGGTGGAGCAATTACGTCGGGAGCAACCCACCGCGGAGATATATTTGTTAGCTGTAACACCGACGCCGTCTCGGTATGTGCATTGGCCGAGGATTCAGCAGACGAACAGAGAGCTTCGTTCGATTGCGCAAAACCTTAAGGGAGTGCATTACATTCCAACTTCGTATGCTTTCCTAGATGCAGATGGAGAGCCGAAAGCGGGGTACTTTGTGGAGGATAAGCTGCATTTGAATGCAGCTGGTTATCGAGTCTGGGCTGAGTTGATCAAACGCTCGCTGGAGATGGCTGAATGATCCGATGAGAGATAGCCGTAACGCTTCGCGTAGTTGGCCCATTCTCGCAACACCATGGCTTCTTCGTCGGTTGAGAGTTCCAGCTTGTTGGTTTGATAACCTTTTTCTTCGGCTTGTTTGCGTTCCCAAAGTGGTCGCATCGCAGATGCTTCACCCAATTCCAGGTGATCGTAAATGTCGGACATTGTATCGATAGGATTTGCGACGAACGATTCGTAGGAGATATCGATGATATGACTGTTCGAAATCGTAGGTCGGTCTTGTTCGAAGGCGGCGTACATCGACTTCATGGACTCTAGCACGAATCGCTTTAGGCGGTCTTCATCTGAAGGGGCTTGGAGTGCTTGGTGCGCATCGAGTGATCGCCAAAGCTTCATCGTTGACGGGTAGATTTTGCGTGGGTCTCGTACTATATGGACGAATTTTGCTTCCGGGAGCATTTCGTGAAGAATTCCGACGCGTCCAGTATGTGGAGGGCTTTTCAGAAGCAACCTCTTTTTGTTGTGCAGGGTAAGGGCTTTTAGGAACCAAACGAACTTTCGTTTCCAGTGGTCAAGGTTCCTTGGGGTGAACTCCGAAGAACTCAACGTATCGAGGAATGGGATTACTTCGTTGGGGAACATGACTCGAAGGTAGGGAGATGGAGCTCCGAGGTTCATCAAAGCAAATTCATCTTCTTGGGGAAGCTTCCAGCCGGCTTGCATATTGTCCATCGGGCGACGGTCAGGAATGAGGAATCCGCCGAAGCGAGTGACAAGTCGTTCTGTGAGAAGGAAATGCCAAGGTGCGAAGCATTCGTAGGTGGTCGGGGTGGTAAATCGGGAGTCTAGGGAGAGGTATTCGTGAAGGAGAGTGGTTCCTGAACGCCAGTGACCGAGGATGAACAACGGAGGTGCGGTAAGGTCCGTGCGCTCGATTGCTGATCCCCAAGCAAGTTGCTGCGTGAGAGCTAGCATTGCGTTGAAAGGGGTAAAGAGAGTGACCCCCAGAGCGTGGTGAAGGCGGGATGGGCTGATGTTCAGCGGGTGGCGAGCGAGGGCACTGAACCAAATATGCGGGGGCATTCCGTGCCAGAATCGGGGCATCCAAGCGGAATACTTTAGTGGTTTATTGGTGTCAGATTTGACCATTTTGAGGTCCGCGAATCGGTCTGGACGCTGTTGTACTCGGGCGGTTAGTCTCTTGATGAGCGTTGTAGCAGGAACAAGGCGGCGCATGGAACCCCGTTTACGGCAAGAAGATCCCTAGGGTATGGAAAAACTCACAGAGCAATTTCTCAAGTATCGAAACTTGGTCATGCCAATCGGGATCTTGGGGTGCATTGTTGTTGTATTGGCGCCACTTCCTCCCGCTATTCTTGATTTACTCTTGGTGAGTAATATTGCTTTATCCGTGCTCGTCTTGCTCACGACCATGGCCGTTGCTGCACCGATTGAGTTCAGTGTATTTCCCAGCGTTCTTTTAGCAACAACATTGATGCGATTGTCCCTTAATGTGGCGACTACGCGACTGATCCTAACGCAGGATTCAAGTGGTCAGGGGGCGGTGGCCGGGCAGGTCGTCGAGGGTTTTGGGAATTTTGTTGCAGGGGATAAAGTTGAAGTCGGATTATTGTTATTCGTGATCATCTTCGTGATTAACTTCGTAGTCATCACCAAGGGGGCGACCCGCATTGGGGAAGTTGCCGCGAGGTTTGCGCTTGATGGCATGCCTGGCAAGCAGTTAGCGATCGACTCGGATTTGAACGCTGGATTAATCGATGCAACGGAAGCGCAGCGGCGTCGATTAGAGGTCACTCGCCATGCGGATTTCTATGGTGCGATGGATGGTGCGAGTAAATTTGTTCGGGGTGATGCCGTTGCTGGGTTGATTATCACGGTTTTGAATCTCGTTGGCGGTTTCTACGTCGGGATGGCTTATTATGGATTGTCCATAACGCAAGCTGCGACCACGTATAGTAAGTTGACGATTGGAGACGGGTTGGCAACGCAATTGCCGGCTTTGTTGGTTTCCGTTGGCGCGGCGTTGTTGACAACACGATCGGCGCAGAAGAGTGAATTTTCCTCAGAGTTCCTCCAGCAATTGTTTGCAAAGCCTTTGCCATTGCTGGTCGCGGGTGGCTTCTTGGGGTTATTGGTTTTCACCTCGTTGCCGACTGTTCCATTGCTGACTCTTGGAAGCGGCGCTGTGGGGTTAGCTTTTTTGGTACGTCAGCATCTTCAGCGTGAATCGACCAGTGCGCAGCGCGACGCGGATCGAGCTCGCGAGAACGCTTCGCGACCTTCGGAGAAGAAGACTGAGGATTATCTCAACGAAGATATCTTGCGACTTGAGCTGGGAGCTGGATTGGTCTCACTGGTGGATCCCAAGCGTGGTAGCGATATCATGAAACGTATCACTGCGGTTCGAACGGAGCTTGCAAGTGACTTAGGGATCCTTCTACCGATGGTGCGAATCCGTGATAGATTAAACCTTCCGAGCTTCACTTATGAAATTTCGCTACAGGGGAACATAGTCGCTGATGGGACGTTGGTACCCGAAAGGCTGCTTGCTGTAGCAACGCGTGAGAGAGGGACAGTTCTTGATGGAGATCCGGCTAAGGATCCTGCGACAGGACGGACAGCCTATTGGATCGAACCGGAGCTTCGAACGGTTGCTGAGAGGCAAGGGTATCGTGTTCATGAGTGCTCACAAGTGATTGCGAATCATTTATCGCGGATTGCGGAAGAGCATGCGGCGGAGTTGCTCAGTCGCGAGGTGACCAAGCAGTTGATCGATCAGGTTCGCAAGACGCATGCGACGGTAGTCGATGAGTTGATTCCGCAGCAGTTGAAACTTTCGGAGGTTCAGCAAGTACTTCGTAATCTGCTCGATGAAGGGGTTCCGATCCGTCCATTGAGTGTGATTCTGGAAGCATTGGGGGACGTTGCGACGGACCGCAAAGATATCGGCTGGGTGACGGAGCGAGTCCGGGAGCGGCTTGGACGAACGCTGTGTCATCGGCATCGCGATCCGATGCAAAGGCTCTTTGCGATCACTCTAGATCCCTCGATCGAGGACGCTTTTGCCGCAACGCTAGATGCACCTGCTAGGCATGGAGTTCATCATGTATCTCCGACCTTGAAGCGAGCGTTAGTCGAACAGTTGCGCGAGACCCTACCGGATCGAGTTTGGTTGAGCAAATCGGTAGTATTGATGGTCAATCCTGAGATACGCGCATTGATGCGTAGGACATTAAAAGAGTCGTTTCCGAGATTAACGGTCCTCTCGACTGCGGAGATAACCGCAGATACCCAGGTCGAATCGATCGCGATCCTCGAGTTTCCTCAGAGCGATTTAGTTGCAACAAGATCACTGCGAGCGGTGTGAACTGATTGAACTATAATGTGTTCCTGAGCTTGTGGCGTTGAATTTAGAGGAGAGGGCAGGAGCATGTGCGGAATCGCGGGTGGAGTCTGGTCGTATGAAGCGGAGGGTATCTCGCTCGACCAACTGCGCGCGATGACTCAAAGCATCCGCCATCGCGGTCCAGATGACGAAGGACTGTGGTTAGCTCCAAGCCAACGCAATGAGCTCTTTACCCAGCGGCCGGGTAGCCCGGGGGTTGCATTAGGGTTTCGGCGATTATCCATTATCGACTTGGAAACAGGTCGTCAGCCAATGTCCAACGAGGACAGCACCGTTCGCTTGGTTTTCAACGGCGAAGTTTACAACTATCGTGAGCTGCGACACCGGCTCGAAGGTGCTGGTCATCAGTTCGTCAGCCACAGCGATACCGAAACGATTGTTCACCTGTATGAAGATTTGGGGCTGGAGTGTTTCAGTCATTTCAACGGGATGTTTGCGATCGCGATATGGGATTCGAAGTCTGAGCAGTTGGTATTGGCAAGGGATCGCTTGGGTAAGAAGCCCCTTTATTACTGGCATGACTCCGAGCGACTCTTCTTTGCCAGCGAATTGAAAGCTCTGCGAGAGCTACCGAATTTCCCGTCAGAAGTCGATCCCGGGGCGATCGATGCGTACTTGACCTATTCCTATGTGCCTCATCCATGGACGATTCATAAGGGGGTTAAGAAACTCCCTCCTGGGCATGTATTGGTGTTCAAAGATGGGAAGGTGGAGATTCGATCCTATTGGGATATCGATTGGTCGGCGCAGCGATCGATCGGAATCGAGGAAGCCAAGTCTGAGCTTCGCGAGCGGCTGACTGAAGCGATTCGCTTGCGGCTCCGCAGCGATGTTCCGTTGGGTGCATTTCTCTCGGGGGGGATCGATTCATCGCTGGTGGTGGCTCTGGCACAGAAAGAGTTGCAACGTCCGCTCAAAACATTTTCGATCGGTTTCTCGGAAGCTGATTTTGACGAGACGCATTATGCGCAGCGAGTGGCTCAGGCGGTTGGTACTGAGCATTGTCGGTTCGAAGTGCAAGCCGATTCCGTGGCGATCCTCGATGACTTGGTTAGGCATTACGATGAACCATTCAGCGATTCGAGCGCTGTGCCGACTTGGTATCTTTGCGAATTGACGAAACAATCGGTCACTGTGGCATTGAGCGGCGATGGGGGTGATGAATTATTTGGCGGTTATGAGCGATACAGAGCATTGCAGTTGAGCGAGCGGTTGCAGCGATGGCTCCCGAGCAAATGGCTTGCTAACAATCCATTGATCAAGCGTTTACCGGATTCCTCTGCAAGGCGATCGCTGGGTAGAAGGATTAGGCGTTTTTGCGAGGCGCTCGGGCTTGCTCCACCAAAGCGATACATGAATTGGATTCAGATCTTTGGAGAGTCGAGTCGAGGGCAAATGTATACCGATGCCTTTGTGCAGCAGTTGCCTGACCGCGATCCATTTGAGTTCTTAGAGCAAGCGTGGATGCGAGCGAATCCTAAACGCCGAGATCCGATGAGTTGTGCGATGGCTGCTGACTTACAAACCTATGTGCCATGCGACTTGATGACCAAAGTCGATATGGCTTCGATGCGTCATTCGCTGGAGGCAAGGCAACCCTTTCTCGATTACAACTTGGTGCAGTGGGCGATGAGTCTACCGGTAGAGTTTAAGATGCGACGGGGGCGTGGGAAATGGTTGCTCTACGAAACATTCCGAGACGACTTGCCTCTTGAAGTATGGAACCGTCCGAAGATGGGGTTTGGTATTCCGATTGCCAAGTGGCTGAGAACTTCTCTGAAAGCGAAAGCCGAGAGGGTGTTGCTTGGAGACGATGCGAGGTGTCATCAATACCTTCGTCGAGAAGTGATCGATGGATTACTTAAAGAGCATATGGAAGGCAAAGCAAACCAAGGGTATCGGTTGTGGAATCTCTTGATGCTTGAACTATGGCTTCGCGAGTACAGTTGATTGGCTGTAGCGACGGATTTGCCGAGAGTGATGAGGGTCGCGAGGGTTCAGAGATTTGCATTTCAATGAGAGTTCGATCGCTGCATCGCGATTTCCACGGACGAACTCAAGTTCGGCAAGAGTGTCGAGAAAGGTATCTGAAGGATCCCGGGCCGTGACTCGTTTCGACAACTCGTAGCCGCGTTCGACATCCAGTTCGCATTTCGCGCATAGCCAAGCAGCGTTGTTTCCGATGAGTAAATCGTCTGGATAAGTTTCGAGGTGCTTGAGCATCGGATCGTAATAGATATGAAACCAACGTTCGAGTGTTTCGTTTCCGAACGATTTGCGGATCAATGGAATCGCATCAATCAAGGTGTTGATTTCTTCGGGAGACAACCGGTGGGAGGTACGTAGCAGTCGTTCCGCACGAGCCTCGTCTCCGTCGAGAACCGCTTGCCAAAAAGCTGTTCCGACAGTGTCCGCAAAAATGGAAGTTAGCCGATTCCAATCTAGAATGAAATTCGCGGCAGCTTGTTGGTTTGTATTGGTGCTGATAAAAGCGCTTTGAAGGATCAAGGAGATTTCAAAGATGCAGCTTGCTCGATTCAAATCTGCGACGAGACCGATTTTCTCTGGATGTTTCGTCGCAGAATTGCGGTAGCATGTTTCTAACCCCGAAATCATCCAGGCTAAAAGGGATTCGTTGGGACTATTATCTGTCCAAATGAACGAGCAAGAGTTCCATTGATTGATGAGGAAATGTTCCAGTTCGGGCTCTAATTCTGGCCGCAAGAGTGGTGGTGTATCTCGGAACCAGTCTGCGTAATTAGACCACGGTTTAGCTTGCGAGGCGTAGAGTTGCTGCGCAGCAAGCCAAGCCGTTTCTTCACCGCACTCACGAAGTAACTTGGATGCACGGATATGCAGATAAAAACTTAAGCGTGTGTTGAGACGAAGGACTTCGTTAGCAATTTCTAATGCTTCGTTGAGCCGTCCTGATTTCTTCAGTAAGTGTCCTTTTTCGACAGAAGCGTAGAGAGAATTAGGGAATGCATCCAAGAGATTCATGGCATGCTGGGTTTCTCCCATGGTATCTAGGGCATTGGCTAACTCGCATGCCATGCGACTGTTGACAGGATCGATGGTTCCATCGGCCGCAAACCGCGTTGAATTTGAGTTTGTCGATTCCTCTGTTGGTGCCGAAGCCAGAGCTTGTTGAAGGATGGGTAGTAGAGAATTGAATCTCTTTTCACTGAACGCGGGGGTTTGTGGCTTCCTCCCGGCATTGAGTGCATCGAGGATTTCGATTCGATCATCGAGACTCAGATCCGGGCGAGTGCGATGTAGGATGTAGTAAACTCGGTAGGCGGAGTTTTGTATGAACGGAAATGCTCTTGTAAAAACCTTGGATGGAGTTGCAGGGGGGGAAGAGATGCCTTGCGGAAATCCAGGAACCTGGGTCGATTCTTGGGGGGGAGGCTCCATTCCGGGGTTCCAGGTACGCAAGGCCCGAACCATAGATTCCTTGCGGCGTTCATCTAGTCCAAAGCGTTGGAGTTGTTGGAAGTAGTCAGTCCACAAGGCCCAGCGATGTTCATCTGGGGATGAATCGAACTTTTCAAGGAGTGCGTCGAAGATGGCTTTATCGGTAGAGTGATCTGCTATGCGGTGGAACAAGGCCATGAATCGAACACAGGATTCGACGGCATTTGTCGATTCAAGGTTTTTTTCTAGCCAATCAGAGATTGAATCAGGGGTGCGTTCTTTTAGACCTTCGAAATCAAGTAGTTCGTCGATGCGATTTTGGAGGAATAGCATGTCTCTCCAATTCTTCGGAGAGTTAGCCTTTAGAGCCGCATCGACCGTTTCTTGATCACCAACGATTTGAGCCAAGAGTGCTTTTGCGACCTGATGATCCGCTTGTTTTGATTTCGCGAGTGGCCCTCGGGCTTGATAGTAAGCGAGAGCTTCCTCGTGGCGGTCCAAGGATTCCAGAAGGATTCCTTTTGGAATGTCCGACCAGAACGCAGAGACGGTCTGAAGTTTTCTCGGGTCGATGGCCATCCACTGATCCCAACGGGCGAAGCGAATGCGCAGCAGTTCGGATAGAGACGAGGATTTGTCTTTATCAGCCAGTGCGATGGCTGCGTTGAAATTTCCGTCGAGAGCGAGTTGTAGGATACGGACGTCAGGTGGGTATTCACCATTGTTCATGGTGGGAGGAGTGAGTGTCCACTTTGGAGGTAACCCAAGAGATTTCCAATAGTGTGGTAGTCCAATACGAATCGGGCCGTCGGGGAGCAAAAGATCAGCGAGTTTGAGAGCCGGTTCGGGATTGCCTTCGCGCGTTGCAGCTTGAATCCATGGATCGCAGGTACTGAAAAGTTCCTCGAATGCTTTGATGGCGTCGCGTTGTTTTGGTGATAGTGCTTCGACGAGAGGCAGTATCACCCGAATGTCCCCATCGCTGCTATCCCGCATTACGGGAAACGGTGATCCTTGGGCAAGTTCGAGGTAGATGTTCATTGCATCGAGACGGGTGGCGTTCGATGCGGAGATGGATCGCAGAACGCGAAGTCGATTGAGCGAATCGCGGATGGTAGGTGGCCCGGAGGCGAGTCGTTCGTCGAGTTCGGCCGAAATGTCCGTTGGGGTTTTAAGCAATGCCAGGAAGGCTTGTTGTCGTTCTGCAAAGGTGGGGGCTTCGAGTTGGTTAAGCCAACGAGTGATTGAATTTGGCGGGTCGAGAGATTTCGCAGGTTCTTGGGCGAAAGATTTACCATGACTAATACCTAGGATGCTGAATCCGAGCAGGATTAGCTTTGGTAGAGCAGATTTGTTTTGGCGTCTAAAGAGAAGATAAATCAAGATTCCGCTGGCAAAGGTTCCGAGGGTAAGCCAAAACTGTTCGCGTTTGATCCACCAAGCGGCGGAGATAAGGATCAGTGCACCCAAGATATAGAGGGCGAGGGCTAGGTGTTCCCACCATTGGATCGTGCGTCGTTGGTTCATTTCGCGGTAGGCGAACCAAAGCGTGGCGGTTGCGAGTGCACCGCAGAGGGTAAGGGTCAGGCCGAGGTAGCTGATGAGATCTAGCAAGTTTGCCATCCAGACAATCAGGATGCTTGTGGCTGCTTGGACTGCAATCGCGAGTTTTGGTGTGGGTTTTGAATCGAGGGCTTTCGGTAGCCAGCCGTCATGTGCCATGGTTGCTATGACGCGGGGGCCTGTTGCGAGCATTGCAAGGACACTGGTAGCGGACGAAAGTGCGATCGTTGCGCGCATAATCCATTGGAGAGGATAGCCTCCAACATTTTCGGCAACTTTCGATACGAAATAATCACCTCCTTGAGTGATTTCCGAAGAGCTTGCGCAAGCCAAAAACAGAGTGTTGAGGACAAGGTAAAGTACGGTGACGATGCAGCAGGCTAGGATCATGGAGTTCGGGACGCGGTTGTCTTTGGCGGACGATTCACCGAGATGTTCGGCGGGCAATTCACCGGCGATATAGATACTGGCGTTGAAGCCAGTGTAGGCAAGTGAGATGAAGAAGAGTTGGATCAGGAGAGTTTGAAGGAATGAAGGGTTTGCTAAAGTAGATAAGTAGTCTGTAGCGAAAATCGACTTATCCAAGGCGGGTGTCCAATCGGGTGATGGGTTCCCACGGGTGAGGAAGAGGGAGCAGGCGGCGATAAAGATAAAGAAGCCTAGGAATTTCAGTCCGACCACAGCATTGTTGAGGAGGGTGCCTGTTTTGAGGTTGATGGAGTGAAATATTGCAGCCAGGGCGATACCGAGGGTCGCGAGCACACGGGCTGGGGTTGTAGCGGAGGTGTGGCCCAGGGCGTATTCACCGAAGAGGAGAGCCGCGGTTGCGATCGGAGCGGTGAAACCGGCGACAATGGAGATCCATCCGGCCATGAACCCGATCGCTGGGTGAACGAATTGAGATAGGAACGTATATTCACCGCCGGAGAGTTGTGCTCGGCGTGCGAGTGCAGCGTAAGCCACAGCGCCGCAGATTGCATGCACTCCGCCGATCGCCCAAGCGAGCAGGACGATGCGTGCGTCTTGAAGAGCACCTAGAGCATAGGACGTCGAGATATAAACCCCTGCGCCAATCATGTTGCCGATGACTAAGCAGACCAAGGAAAACAGTCCGATTGCATTCGATGCGCTGGAAGGTTTTTGGTTCATGCATCGGTCCTTTTCGGCGACGTGTCATCGATGTGTTTGCTCATGCGATCGAGCAATGGATGCGGCTGGTTAGGAATCTCGATTTTGAGTCCTGTTTGTTTTCGATAGCCTTGTGCAAAGTCTTTGGCTTGCATCGGAAATTTGCCGGCGAGTTGCACCAATCCCAAGGAGAGTATGCCGTCGATACCTGCGATGCCGACCCAGTGTTTGGGTTGTTCAAGCGTTATACCCAGCGATTCCGCAGCGTCGGAGAAAAGGATCGAGCCTGGAGGGAATTCATCGGCACGCGATTGAATGTGAGGAAGTTCGATAGGGGTTGCGCGGTGGATGATCAAGCGGCTGGATTTTCCGTTGGGAAGCAAGAGGTCACCGAAGGCACCTGGCCAGGGTTGCAGTCCACGAATTTGGCGGTCGACGAGGTGGATTGGGTATTGGAAATCAAGGCGTCCGTCGGATTTGCTCAAGCGTGGGGCTTTGGTGGCGAGTTCTTTGGGTTGAAGCGTGCCTTGAGGGGATTCGCCGGAAGGAAGTTCGGCGAGTTGCGAGATAGCTTTCAGGGTGGGCTCCACGCCGAGTTGACTTAGTCGTGTTTCGAGTTCTTCGGCATTTTCGTTTAATCCGACCGGTGTTGAACCGAGTTGCAGGACTGGGCCGGCGTCGAGTTTGGTGGTCATATGGATGACGCTTACACCGGCGATGGGATCCCCTGCGAGGATTGTCCATTGGACGGGGGCGGCGCCGCGGTGTTTTGGAAGTAGTGAGCCGTGGAGGTTGATACCTCCGAGTCGAGCGGTGTCGAGGGCATCGTTCGATAGGATTTGACCGTAATCGCAAACCACGAGCAGGTCGGGTTTCAAGCTGGCGAGCCAGGCGATCGATTCAGGGGAATTGATGGAGGCGGGAGTGTGGACAGGGAGGTTTGATTCTTTAGCCCACGACATTACCGGGCTTTCGGGGGGGGATTTATCGCGGCTAGGTTTCTCGATCGGGGGGCGGGAGACGACTGCGAGGATTTGATGTTTTTCGCGAAATATTTGGCGAAAGGAGGGGACGGCGAAGGGGCCGGTCCCCATCAGGACAACGTTCAGAGATCTTGAAGACATAGTGTTGAGTTTGTGTGGAGAAAAAGTCTGGCTGCTTTTGGGGGGTATTGTAGCAAAGTGTTTCAGAGAATTGTTTTCTGCGTAGTTCTGGGAGAATGGGGGTTTCGGGGGAAGTTCAGAACGGAGATCAAAAGCGAAACTTTGTTCAGATCGGTATTTACGCCATTTGCGTCATTCGTCAGAATGCCCGGCAATCGGGCTGGATTGGCCTGCAAGACTGGTAAGGTCTGGAAGAAAATACGTACGCAAGGAGTGCAAAACGTGCTGTTGAAGAGATACCTGCTTTCTACTATCCGTTCCGCCGGTCTTTCGATGGCGGCGCTGAGTTTGGCCACAAGCTCGGTTTCGTCCGTTGGATTTGCTCAGATTGGGAGTCAGAATCCGCAACCGCAATCGACCTCGATCGCGGTGGTGGACATGGAACATGTATTGGATAATCACCCAAGTTTCACCGCTCAAATGGAAGCGATGAAGGGTGAGTTTCAAAAGACGATGGAAGATTTTGAGAAGCGTCGCAAGGAGTTAGCTGCTGAGTTTCAGCAATTGAATTCGACGTTGTCGGCTGATTCGCCTGAGTTCAAGCAGAAGGAAGAAGCGATTGTAAGCCGCGAGAGCAAGATGCGTCTTGAGGCTGTCAACAAGCAAAAAGAATTCGACGAGCGACAAGCGAAGTTGATGCTTGAGACTTACAATCAGATTGTCGGTGGCGTTGCTGGAGCTGCTCAGTACTACAAGTACGACATGGTGGTCAGGTACAATCGCAAGCAAGCCAATCAGATGAGTCCTAAGAAGCCTCAAACGGTGATTTACGGTGCGGACCGAGAAGTGATTTACTTCAATCCTTCGCATGATTTGACAGACGTGGTCATTGCGATGCTCAAGCGAGATATCCCAGCGGCGACGCCAGCAGCAGGTGCAGCGAGCGCTCAGACTGCTAATGGGCCGACCGGAACCGTTCGCAAGTAGTCCGCAAGTAGTCGCGGTCGGATTTGTATCGCGTTTTAAGTACTGCCGGTTAAATACTAGGTAAGCAGCCACTCGGTAATGGAAATGGATTTCCTGTCGAAATGAATCACGTTGTATCCCAAAAGACGATCGCCCATGTCACCCATGTAAGTGGGCGTGGGTATTGGTCAGGGCAGAAGGTCACCTTGACATTTCTGCCTGCATCGGCCGGTACAGGGATTCGTTTTCGCAGGGTTGATTTGCCGAGCAAGCCGGAGATTCCGGCGTTGGCCAGTTACCGAGTCGATGCGGTGCTCAGGACGCGGCTGGAAAACGATGGGGCAAGCGTCGAGATGGTCGAGCATGTCCTAGCGGCTTTGTATGGTATGGGGATCGATAACTGCGTCGTCGAGTGTGACGCCCAGGAAATGCCTGGCTTGGACGGAAGTGCTTACGCGATTGCGATTGCCTTGCACCAAGCCGGACGGTTGGATCTTGAGGTGCCTTGCGTGGTACATCGGATCCGCAATGAGATGAAGCTTGGGGATGATCGGGCGCATGTGCATGTAAGTCCGGGAGAGCACGAGGGCCTGACCTTGATGTATCACTTGGACTACGGCAGGCACTCACCGATCCCTTCAACGTCCTCTACATATCAATTGAGTCCAGATGAATTTTTGCATTCGATTGCTCCGGCAAGAACTTTCTTGACGTTGGCGGATGCTGAGCAGTTGCAGCAAGCTGGGGTGGCAAGCCATGTGACAACAAGAGATTTGTTGATCTTTGGTGAGTTTGGTCCCTTACAGAATCAAATGCGTTTTCCCGATGAGTGTTCCCGGCACAAGTTGCTCGACTTGATCGGAGACTTAGCACTGTGTGGGATGCGGATCGACGGCAAGGTTTATGCGCATCGTAGCGGACATCAACTCAACGGTCGCATGGCGGAATATCTCATGAATAACAGCTCTGAGACCAAGAGCTTGCAAGTGGCATCGCGCCGAGTTGCGTGACGAAGCACAAAGGGAGCGTTTTCGAACGCCGAGCGAACAAAAACAGGTACAGACAACAGGTTCATAGAAAGCGGAAGTATTTATGTCAACGATCATAGCACACACTGCGGTAGTCGACCCACGAGCCGAACTCGACGAGGATGTTCGGATCGGACATCACTGCGTGATCGGACCGCATGTTCGCATTGGTCGTGGGACAAGGCTTGAGAATGGCGTTACGCTCACGGGCCATACCACCATTGGCAGGGACAACAAGTTTTTCCCAGGATGTGTGATCGGCGGAGAGCCGCAGGATCTTTCGTATCAAGGATCTCCGACACAGGTGGTCATCGGTGACTGCAATGTTTTTCGCGAGTGTGTCACGGTCAATCGAGGAACCGAAAAAGACTTAGGTGTTACCTCGATCGGTAGTAACTGCTATTTCATGGCTACGAGTCACGTCGCGCATGATTGCGTGATTGAAGACCGGGTCATCACTGCCAACAATGTGATGCTGGGTGGACACGTGCGGGTAGAGCACGATGCGACGCTCAGTGGGGGAGTTGCAGTGCACCATTTCGCGTCGATCGGATGTTATGCATTTGTCAGTGGGCTCTCTCGAGTTCTACAAGATGTTCCGCCGTTTATGTTGGCCGAGGGATTTCCGGCAAGGCCAAGGTGTGTGAATGTTGTCGCGTTGAAGAGAAAGAATTTCTCGACCGCCGCGATCCGAGCAATCGGTGAGGCTCACAAGTTGCTTTACCGATCGAAGGTTGGGATTAAGCATGCCAGGGAGATCCTTCAAGGGGATGGAATCCTGATGCCTGAGCTCGAGACACTCTTCGCATTCATCGATAACTCATCGGTTGGACGACATGGTCGAGGCCGAGACCGACGATCGGCTGCGGCTTGATTGTTGGGATTCAGTGCCGCGAATCGGTTCGTTCGACTATTGGAATTCTTTAATACATTGAGGGTTGGCCGATGGAATCGCGGCATCAAGATCCGGTTCGCGTGGGTGTGGTTGGAGCCGGTCATTTAGGACGGATTCACGCGAAGCTTCTTTCGGCTCGCGAGGACTGCACAGTGGTCGCTGTGTGCGATCCGTATGAACCTTCAAGACGCTGGGTCAGTGAGCAACTGGGTATACCGGTTACCGATTCTTATGAGTGTTTGGAAGGAGTCGTCGATGCGGTGGTGATTGCGACGCCGACTTCGATGCATCACGAAGTAGCCAAGTGGGCACTTCAGCGAGGAATGGCCACGTTCATCGAGAAACCGATTGCAAGTACGGTGGGTCAAGCTAGGGAGCTAGAGTCGCTCGCGAGTCTGTTTCAAGCACCATTGCAAATTGGGCATGTCGAAAGGTTTAATCCGGTTTGGAAGAGTTTCGTTCAGCAAGTGGATCGTAAATCGATTCGCAGGATTGAAGCTCGACGCGAAGGGGTCTACACGGGTCGAAGCACCGATATTGGGATCGTGTTGGACTTGATGATTCACGACATCGATTTGATTTTGAGTTTGGTGGATAGTCCAATTGCTGCTGTATATGCAAACGGCCATTGTTTGCTTGGGCAACACGAAGACTTGGCGATTGCCGATATTCATTTTACGAATGGAGTTACGGCTCATTTGCGGGCATCGCGCGTTTCGGCGGTTACCCAGCGTTCGATGGAGATCCATTGCCAATCAAGCGGTAACGAGCCTGCTTGGTATGAAGTTGATTTCGCAGGTGGCACGCTCAGTTCGGTGGGGTTAGCCGAAGGGGTGGGGCGCGGCGGGCTTGAAGCTGATGCATTGGAGCCTGAAGCGCGGTCAAAAGTTAAAGATGAGTTATTCAGTAAGTGGTTGGATCGTCAAACGCACAAGCCCCATCCAGGCAATGCGATAGCGTCGGAGCATGATGATTTTATGCGAGCGATCACAACTGGTGTTGAGCCGATGGTCAATGGTAGTGCGGGGTGTTATGCGTTGGAGGTAGCCAACCGCATCACTGAGCAGATCATCGCGCAGAGTATTCGCCATGAACTGCAGCCTTCTAATGCAGTACAGAATAAAAGTGCTGGCCAGGTGCGAATCCCCACGAGTCAGAGCTTTGGTGTCGGGGAGCGTCGCCGGGCAGGGTAGGGGGCGGTTAAAGCATCGCAATTAAAATTCTCTTCGCTTGTCCGTCTTCTTGGACATGCATATAGTGCAGTAGCGGAAGAAACCCACTTCCGATCGCAGGAAGCCATCGCCACTCTACTGGCGGTTAGAGAAGAATCTGGGTCGTTATTACCCTATTTCGCGCCACTATCCCCTTAAGCGGCACGTTGAGACTTCGGCTGATAAGAACTGACGGTTGTGTTGATTGCAACGTCAGAATCTTTCGATCGTTTTTTGACCAACTCGATCGGTGCTTTATACTCGCGTGCCTGATGAAGTCCCTGCAACTATGCAACTTTTTCCTCGATCGCGCAGCATGCTACGTTTCCTTCGAAAATCCACCGTACGAACTGGATGCAGCCTTGCATGGATGTGCAACTCCGAATCGTCGACGGTTCGCAGGGAAGCTACAAATTCTCTCAGAAAACTTAGTGTTGTATTTGCGTTAAGCATCAGTGGTGGCTTCTTCTCGCCGGTTTATGCGCAGAACAGTTCCACTTTCGGCGGCCTTGCAGGGAGCGGGGTGACATCGGAAGTCGGTCGCACTGCACCTACGGCTTCTAATGGTGCGTCGAGTGCAGCAACCACGAGTGATGCAACGACTGAGGTCGAAGAACTGGTTCGCTTCGGCAAGTCGCTCGAGTCCGAGCGAAGGTGGCAAGAAGCGATTGTTCATTATGAGCGATCGTTAAAGAAGTACGTTAAGAACAAGCCGCTTACGGAGCGGTTGCAGATTTCTCGAGTGCATCTTGACGTGACACGTCGTTATTCCGATCGCAGTTTTCTTGAAAGCGTGGAACGTTCCACGCCGGTACAAGCCTTAGAGGTGTACCGTGACGTGGTCAGCAAGTTAGAAACGTATTACGTTGATCCAATCGATTACTACAAACTGGCGCTCTATGGAACCGCCTTCTTGGAAGTTGCGTTGACGGAGAAGGAGTTTTTGATCACGCATTTGCCGAATGCACCAACTTCAGCGATCGAAGAGTTCCGTCGGAATGTTCACCGTGAGGTATTCGGTAAGCAGATTAGGAATCGGGAAGAGTTAGCGAGGATTGTCTCGAGCATATCGTCGAAAGCGCAGCAAACGATCGGGTTGAATCCGACAGCGACGGTATTTGAATTCATCAGCGGTTCGGTTGGGTTGTTGGATCCATATTCGTCCATTTTGACTCCCGGGGAATACCGAGAGATCATGTCCCAAATTGAAGGGAACCTTATCGGCCTTGGTGTTGAGCTTTGGGCGGAGGGGACAGAGTTGAGGATTGTTGACGTGTTCAAGGGAAGTCCGGCGGCGGAGGCTGGGTTGATGCCTGGACATTATATTTTGGAGATCGATGGGCAGAGTGTATTGAGTATTGGGGCCAAGCGTGCTGCGGACCTTTTACGTGGTCCCGAGGGGAGCAGGGTTCATCTGGTTGTCTCTTCCGGAGGTGAACAATCTGCGGCGGTTGAAGCGATACGAAAGCGGGTTGAGATACCTAGCGTACCGGTTGCTGAGTTGCGAGACGGGAAGGTTGGTTATTTGAGAATTACCAATTTTCAAAAGACGACCGTACAAGAAGTAACTCAAGCGATGTTATCGCTTTCGCAGCAAGGGATGCGGTCGTTGATTATTGATTTACGTCGTAATCCTGGCGGGTTGCTTGATTCAGCCGTCGAATTAGCAGATCAGTTCTTGGTACGAGGAAACATCGTCTCGACGCGAGGACGCAATACGGCGGAGAATCGAAGCTATACGGCGCAAGCAGTTGGGACCTGGGATATTCCGTTGGTCGTGCTTATCGATGCGGATAGCGCAAGTGCCAGCGAGATTTTTGCCGGTGCGATCCGAGACCATGATCGGGGCTATGTCGTAGGGCAGATTTCTTACGGTAAGGGGAGTGTTCAGGGGGTTTTCCCTAACGATCGGGGAATTGGTGGATTACGTCTGACGGTATCGAAGTTTTATTCGCCTAGTGGAACAGCTATTTCTCAGCGGGGGATTACGCCTCACGTAGTGGTCAGCGAAGCTGTGGTCGGTGATGGCCAGGCAGGAGAGCCGAAGACGCTCGTAGCGCTCAAGCCGGAGGTTTCCGGTGGTGAAGTGCCCTCGAGCGAATTAACTGGTCGGGAGCTGACAGCACAGAGACCTAATTTCAGCGCGGCCGGAGATGTTCAAAAGCCTTCAAGCGTAGACCAGACCTTGGAAAAAGGCTTGGAAATAGCTCGTGGGATGGTCAGGGACTCGCAATTGCGGCAGTCCCAGCAAAAGGGGTTTAGCCGAGAAGTCGGTCGGTAAGTTTCGTTGGATTTGGCATACCCGAAAACCCCATTTCGCATCACAATGGAAGCATGTTAAGAAAGTTTCTGCGTTCGAAAATCCACCGAGCTACCGTAACCCAAGCGGACTTGCACTACGAGGGTTCACTGACTATTCCTCCCGACTTGATGCTCGCGGCGGGAATTGAGCCTTTTGAGTCCGTGCATGTTTGGAATGTTACTCGCGGTACGCGGCTTGAAACATATGCCATTCTCGGGGAAAAGGGTTCCAAAGATGTCTGCATCAATGGAGCAGCGGCACATTTGGTGCGTCCCGGGGACATAATCATCGTGGCGACGTTCGGTTTTCTTACCGAGTCCCAAGGAGAGATTCGCGTCCCGGAGCCGAAGGTCGTTTTTGTTGACGCGAGCAACCGAATCACTTACACCGGGCGCGAAGTCCCTGGCCCTAAGCGGCGGACGACGACGGAAACACCCGTGGATGATTGCTGCTAGGTCGAACGACTGAGCGCGTGCGAATGGTTGCGAGCAATTTGGTTACATGGTGACCTGAGGAGAAGAACAAATGCAGAGGGTGCTCGAACCTGAAGTGATGGATAACCTCGACGAGGCGGTCGAGTACAACGAGATGGACTTTACCGAGGTGAATCGGAGTTTTGTCTCGGACTTATTGGCTTTTGCCGCTGCTTCATCGCCTCAAAACGGAGAAGTTGGTTCGGGGCTTGGAAGCGATGTCTTGGATCTAGGAACAGGTACGGCTCGAATTCCCGTTGAGTTGTGCCGTCAGCATCCAGCCGTGCGGGTAATGGCCAGCGATGCGTCGGTCGAAATGTTGGAACTTGCTAGGTACAACATTGAGCTGGGGCATTTGCTCGACAGAGTACAATTGCATCGGGGCGATGCCAAAAAGTTGGTGTTTTCAAGGGAGTTTTTTGACGCCGTTTTGAGCAATTCGTTGGTGCATCATTTGCCGCACTGCCAAGAGTTTTTTAATGAAGCTATGCGTGTGCTTCGTCCAGGTGGTATCCTGTTTGTCCGTGATTTGTTCCGACCTGAGAGCCAATCTGAAGTAGAGCGGCTTGTCGCCCTACACACCTCTGGAGAGAACGAGCGATCTCAGCAATTGTTCCGTCAGAGTTTGCAAGCTGGGTGGCGGGTTGAAGAGATTGCGCAAGTGGTTGCACCATTGGGAGTACCGGCAAGCGCCATTTCGATGACAAGTGACAGGCATTGGACGTTGGCTTATCGAAAGCCCCATCTACAAGCTTCGTGAGGGAGTTCAACCGAATGCAAGAGCAGCAGTACCTGGATCTTTTGCGAAAGATCTACGAGCATGGAGATGAAAAATCGGATCGTACAGGTACAGGGACTCGCAGTCTCTTTGGGGCCCAGATGAGGTTTTCCCTGCGGGATTCCTTCCCCTTGTTGACTACCAAAAAGCTACCCTTTCGGCATATTGCAGTAGAGCTGTTTTGGTTTTTGCGAGGTGAGACAAACATCGCTTATTTGCGTGAGAACAAGGTGTCGATTTGGGATGAGTGGGCCGACGCGGAAGGGGAGCTGGGGCCTGTGTATGGCAAGCAGTGGCGAAGTTGGGAGTGTCCTGACGGCAGTACGATCGATCAAATAGCGCAAGTAGAGCAGGATATCCGCCGTACACCAGATTCCAGGCGTTTGCTGGTAAGCGCTTGGAATGTCGCAGATGTTCCGAGGATGAAGTTACCCCCCTGCCATACCCTATTTCAGTTCTACGTCTCGAAAGGACAATTGAGCTGTCAGCTTTATCAGCGTAGTGCAGATATGTTTCTAGGAGTTCCCTTCAACATCGCTTCGTATGCTCTTTTGACCGTACTGATGGCAAAGTCTACGGGGCTCGAACCGGGTGAATTTATCCACACGTTGGGGGATGCTCACATCTACAGCAATCACTACGATCAAGTTGCCGAGCAGCTTACTCGTATCCCCCGTGCAGAGCCGAAGCTCGTGGTGCGTTCTAACAAGCCAAGTGTCTTGGATTACGGATGGGAAGATATTGAGTTGCAAGCTTACGATCCCTGGCCGTTGATCAAAGCCCCTGTCGCGGTATAGATCATTCGTTTTCGGTTCGACCTTGGAAGGCGCAATGATGCAGTTCTTTTTTGAAGCTCCATGGATCCCAGGAATTATTGGAGCGGTGCTCACCGGCGCGTTGTTCTTCGCTTGGGTTCAATCGGGGATCAGTGCATTTGGAAAAGCGGCTATCGGTGCGGTAGTCGTAACCATCGGAATGATCTTGATCAATGTCTTGGTCAAAACGGATAAGGAAGAGCTCTCTGAGTTGATGCAGTCGCTTGCGAGGGATTTGCAAGCCAATCGCTTTGAGGAGGTGCGCAAGAAGATACATCCCGATGCGACCGTCGAACTAAGGAATTTGCAGAGTCGAATCGAGGGTGTCGAATTTCAGTCCGTGGTGATTAAGAAGATCCATGGAATCGAAGTTGTAGGCACTCGGGAACCGAAATCTGCAAACGTTCGGATGAATGTGATCGTCGAAGGGCGGCAAGGGGGAAGTTCCGGGACTGTTCCACGATGGGTCCGAATTTTTCTCGAACAGTTGAAACCTGCGGGAGCGAAGGGAGAGCCATCGAAAGGAGAGTGGCGAATCGTCGATTACGAACACCGTGATCCGCAGTACGAAATGCTCAATCAGCAGGGGCGAGACAGGCTGGATTCGATGTATCGGCGCTAGTCAATTCTGAAAACATTTCAAACATGGTGTTGACAATCTGTCGCACGGGGTAATGATGAAACGGTGCAAAATCCTTGCACGCCTTTTCACAAGTCTCTTCCCTAAACCATTCCGCGTTGGAATATTGGCGATTCATGGAGCCGGTTACGAATCCAGAACGACAAGCCTCAGGCGAAAGCAAGTCTGGCCTAGACTTTAACGTCGGCCGGTACGTTGCGTTCGTATGGACGGATAGATCGTGGGTTCAAGTCGCTTTGTTCTTCGCTCTCTTTGCTGGGATGATGAGTTCCGATGCTTATGCTCGGTGCGGGCAAGCTCCCCGTCAGATGCTCTGGCGGTTTGGCACGACAGCGGAGTTGCTTCGCTGGGAAGCACCTGAGTTGCGGGCAGGGCCTCAGCCCGTGGTGTTTGACGTTCGCTCAGAGATGTCCGAATCGTCCCACAGTGAACCCTGGGGTGGTTGCACGAAGTGTCAGTCGAAGGACGACACACGGAAGTCCGTTCCATTGGTACCGCAGGGGACCGGGCGATCTGTCAGTGACATGGGCTTGGCGTCAGAGGAAGTGGATAACTTGTGCTCCCCGAGCTTTTCCGGGATGAATTTCGTTCCCGATGAGTTTGTCTTTTCTATCGACCTCGAAGGCTTCGAGCGTCCGCCAAGAGCTTAAGTGTCTTGTGCCGGCTGTATCTCTATTCAAGCCGGATCGCTGTCTGCTCGCATTTTTGACCTTTGTATTATTCCGTAAGTATGGGACCGTTTGGTTTACCACCTGTTTATGTGGAAGCCGGATTGTTATGCCAAGCTTACTCGGTGACTTGGTCAATCGTGAGCAAAAGCTCTCAGCCGTTGATGAACGTGTATCGAGTGTCTATTGCCTAGATACATCCGCGTTTGCGATGGCGAGAGCGCACTGAACAACACTTGAAATCTATGACATTCGAAGAAATTAGAAATTATGACATCCATCATTCATTCGTCACGCATTGTGCGCACTCGTTCTGCATTCACCCTTGTTGAGTTGCTTGTTGTTATCGCAATTATTGGGATTTTGGTTGGGTTGTTACTGCCAGCGGTGCAAGCGGCACGAGAAGCCGCTAGGCGAATGCAGTGCACGAACAACATGCGTCAGGTAGGGATGGCGACTTTGAATTACGAATCTTCGTACAAGCGTTTGCCGGCATCGCGAATATCTCGCACAGCGGATCGTTTAGGGGCTGCGAGCAGCATATCGGTTCATGCTCGGCTGCTACCGTTTATGGAAGCCAACGAACTCTTCCGCAACGTTGATTTCACGGTGGAGTGGAATGATCCAAGAAATGATTTCGCAAGAAACACATCCGTGGCAACATTTCGCTGCCCTTCGGATCCTTCGTCCACTGTACCTGCGAACGTTGGTGGTCTGAACAACTACTATGTGAATTCCGGAACGGTCCCCTTGTGGAATCGAACAACGGCAAATCCCTTGCCAGGTGTCCCGGACTGCAACGGTGTCTTTTATCGCGACTCGTTCCTGAAGCTATCCTCGATTATGGATGGGTTAAGCAACACGGCGGCTGTTTCCGAGCGTATGACAGGAGATTTTTCAAACACTAGAGTTTCGGTTCGTACCGATACATTTCAGCCCGGAACCCAGCCGATGAATGCGGATGATGCTTTTCGAGATTGCTATGCCATCGATCTCAATGATGTCAGCAAGCAAGGGTTCTCGGACATCGGTGCACCTTGGATTCGAGGTTATCACTCGACAACGGAATACTACCACATCGCACCTCCTCAAGGACGCTCTTGCATGTTTCCTCCAGGTCGAATTATGACGACGGCGAATTCACAGCACGGCGCGATGGTTAATATGACTTTCATCGATGGCTCGACCCATTCGGTATCTTCGAGTGTGGATTTGAATGTTTATCGTGCGATCGGTTCTCGAAATGGTGGTGAGGTCGTTTCGACTTCCAGCATCACCGAGTAATTCATTTCGAATCAACCTATTGAAAACGAAACATGAAGGAGATTGAACCATGCCGATGAAGAAGATATGGATACAGTTTGCGTGCGCTTGGATGCTGTTCGCTCATATTTCTGCTGCAGAACCATTTGGTAATGCGGAGCCGCCAGAAGAATTCTCGAAACAACCTAAGGCTATTCCGCAGACTCGTTCGGAGACGAAAAAGCTCCTAGGTGTACTTAAGGATCGCCAACCGAGATTGGAGGTGCCAGAGAGCGTGCCGGGGGGGAATGCTACGACATCGAATGTAATTAACGGTAGGGCTCGTAGATATTACTTGCCCGAAAGTTGGCTCAAAGGTGAGCGGTTAGGTAGTGAGACGCAATCGAAGGTCTCCTACGAATTGAAGACTCAGTGTTTTTGGATCGTCTCGCGTGGAAACAACTGTCATTATTGCTTAGGGCATCAAGAGCACAAATTGAAGTTGGCTGGTTTCACCGATGATCAACTCGGTGCCTTAGATCGCGACTGGGAGAGTTTGCAGCCACGCGAGCGACTTGCAGTCGAGCTTGCACGCAAGATGACCCTATTACCCTTTGCGATGAGCGATCAGGATACGGCCAAGCTTAAGAGTCACTTTAGCGATGAAGAGATTATCGATTTGGTTTACAGCATCGCTCGTTTTAATTCCATGAATCGTTGGACCGACTCGATGGGATTACCTCAGGATCAGCAGATGCGTGGAGAGGATGTCGAGTTCGATTCGCCAACGGATAGCAGATGGGATACTGGAAGCTCTTTGGTAACGGCAGCGGAATCGATTGTGCGGCCGAAGGCTTGGGGATGGGATGAGTCTATTGCGCAGTTGCAAGCATCGCGCACTCGCACTCCTCGCGTTGAGCTATTGGGTCGCGACCAAACGTCTGAACTGATGCAGATCGATTTAGTCGACGTCGAGCCATGGCATTGCGTTCTCGCTTCATTGCCCGGAGCAGGGCCTGAATTGTCGAAGGCTTGGACAGACATGCTCGGCGATCCTGAGCTTGCGCCAGAAATCAAGCTTTCGCTCTGGTGGACGACAGCCCGTTATAATCGCGCTGCAGCGTCGCTTGCTATGGCCTACAAGCTTGCAAACAAGCATGGGATCTCTGAGAAGCTGATGAAGGACTGGACCAGTGAAGTTTTTGAGCAAGGTTCCGAGAAAGCGGAGGGTAGTAAGATAGCGATTGCTTTTGCAAGAAAGCTGACTTGCCATCCGCAGCAGATCACCGATGAAGACATTGGATTGCTTCGAAAACACTTTTCGGACCGGCAGACGGCTCAGTTGATTTACACGGTTGCAGTTTGCAATGCGGTGGACCGCTGGACGGAGACGCTTGGGGTCCCCGGTCCGTGACGAACGGACCAATTAGAATCGAGCGAACTCGTTGGCTATGGTTTTTGGGGCTAACTACATGTCGCTTGGTCTTATTTACAGACCGAGCGAATCGACATACCGCCCGTGAGGTTATAAACCTCTCTAAAGCCGAGAGCTTTCAACCGACAGGCTCCGACGTGAGCGCGTTTGCCGCTGTGGCAAACTACAACGGTCGTTTTCGATGGATCGAGTTTCGATGTTTGCAGAGGTAGTTCATCGATTGCGATTGAGATTGTGTTTTCAAGCGGGAGTTCTTGGCGCTCCTTGGGAGTCCTTACGTCGACGACTTGCATCCTAGATAGGTCCGCATCTGGGGGGAGGAGTCGTGGATGGAATTGCAAGTCATTGATTGCGGTGAAGGCAGCCATGTGGATCGGATCTTTTGCTGATCCGTAGGGAGGAGCGTAAGCAAGATCTAGTTTACCCAGATCGTAGACGGTTCCACCGAAGTGCATTGCGGTTGCGATGACATCGATACGCTTATCAACGCCATCACCGCCGATGGCTTGAGCGCCGAGCAGCTTCCCGTCGGGTTCGCTGTAGAGAATTTTCAACTGCATATTCGTAGCACCTGGGAAGTAGGATGCATGATGTGCAGCTTGGATGATAGCTGTCCGGAACGGAATGTTTAGTTGATCGAGGGTACGTTCGTTCAGGCCGGTCATTGCAACGGTCGTGTCGAATACTCGCACGATCGAAGTGCCCAGAACATTGCCCATGGGGGTAGCATTTCCAGTTGCGGCATGTTCACCGGCGATTCGACCAGCGCGATTGGCTGGACCTGCGAGAGGATTGAGCCCTTTGGTTTGGGAGATCTCATTGGTGTATTCGATCATGTCGCCTGCGGCGTAGATATCCGAATCGTTGGTCTGCAAAAATTCGTTTACGGCGACTCCGCGGGCCGCTCCGAGTTCGATCCCGGCATCGACAGCCAGAGCGGTTCTTGGTCGGACACCGATACCGAGGATGAACAAGTCTGCATCGATTTCGGAGCCATCGGAAAGAATCGCTCCGGTGGCTAGCTGATTCGCAAGTTTGAAGCTTTTGATCGATACTCCAGTTCGCACAGGGATGCCGCGGTCGGTGATGACTTTGCCGGCGATGGTACCGAAGATGCGATCGAGTCGGTTGAGAACGGTCTCGGAGAGTTGAACAAGTTCGACAGCGATACCCAGGTGATGGAGTTGTTCGACGACTTCGATCCCTACAAATCCAGCCCCGACGACAACGACTTTTTTGACGCCTCTTTTGTTGAGTTTTTCGAGGATGCCATCCATGTCTGCGAGGGTCCAAAGTTGGAACACATTGCTTGGCAAAGGATTGGCGAAGGGGGGGAGAAAGGGTTCAGCCCCCATGGCGAGGATTAGTTTGTCATAGGGGATGGTTTTTGTAGGTGCAGCGGAGGTGGAGAGATCGCGTACGGTGAGCTGTTTTGTCTTGCGATCGATATGGGTGACTTCATGGTGCGTTTGAACTTGGATTTGGAATCGATTCCAAAATAGTTCTGGGGTGGCGACGATGAGTTTCTTTCGGTCCGCGATTTCACCTCCGAGGTGGTAGGGGAGTCCGCAGTTTGCGAACGAAACAGCGGGGCCTTTTTCCAAAATAAGGATTTCAGCTTTTGGATCTAGCCGGCGGGCTCGTGTGGCGGCCGATGCACCTGCGGCTACACCGCCGATAATCACAATACGTTTTGGCTCGATGGCTGAATCGGTTGACTGCATGTTGCACTACTCAGAGTGAAAGAGGTGGGAAGGAGCTCCGGTATTTTGGGATAAAAACCGGTGTTTTGGCATAAAAAAAAGAGTGCGTCTGAGGGAGTCTCAAACGCACTCTTTTGATTTTCGTTGATTAGGGCTCTGTCCGTCCAGATCGAAATTCAGCTTGTCGGCGCGAATTGCGTGGTAGTGCAGTTTTACTCGCCTAGTATTACTGACCTAGTATTACTGGGCTAGAAATACTGGGCTCATTTCACATGCCAAGTCGCTGGGACAACGATGCTAGCCGGTAAGGATTAGGGCTTGAACTTATCTGGCTTCAGAGCGACTGTTCCAAGGTCATTTGCGCCTGGTTTCAGGGTGAATTTGACGTTCCCCTTCTTCCAGCTGTCTGGCTTGCCGTTAACGGTGACTTCGTCAAACTTGTTTTGAGCTTCGTGCCAAAGTTTGAATGTCAGTTCGACTCCTGCTGGCAGTTTGTCGATTTTGATTTCACCTTTTTCGTTGCTGACTGCTACGTAAGGGTGGTCGGTTACGACGTGGTAAGCGGTCATCCAGGGGTGGATGTTGCATTCGACTTTAGAAGGTCCACTTTCGGACTTCTTGATCTGCAAGGTCTTGCTTCCGCCCGTGGGGACGACTTGGTTCCATTCGTCGTTATTGAAGAAGACGAATTTTGCGTTGTGGCTGGTGCTATCGGAGTTTTTCACTTCGACAGTTTGTCCAGCGCGGACCGGGAGGATGTGTGGGATGAATCGGCAGTTGACGTTATCGAGGACAGGCTTGGTTTCTGGAACTTCCCGCATCGAGGGGTGAATTTGATCTTTTGCGAGTTTGGTTTGTTTCGCGTCGATCATGAAGACCATGTTTGCGATTCCCTTGGAAGCGGAATCTACGACAAGTCTTTCCGTTGGGATTTGCTGTTTAGCGCAAAACGCATCAGCGCCGGCGTTCACAGCAGCACCGGCAGGTGCAGCGCCATCCAAAACAAACTTGATCGTTACATCAGCCCAATCTTGGGCTTGGGCAACCATACCACTACAAACAAGAGCCGCGGGGGCGATCAACATCGACCATTTCATATCGGATACCGATTCTACACTTTCGAGAGAGTGTTCTTAGGATCAAGCGGGACCAGGAACGTTGGGCAACAAGAAAGTCGTTGCGGGTGGGGTTCCGGGTGGGAAAACTTCAGTTCTCCCTATGCAAATCGTATACGGTACGATTTTTTTTTCAATCGCGTTGGCAATTCATCCCTTACAAAGGCTTCTAGCCGGTTGACGCAGGTTCTCGATATCACTACACTTTTGGAACTCGACGGAGGTAGTAGCTCAGCTGGTTAGAGCGTCGGATTGTGGCTCCGAAGGTCGGGGGTTCAAATCCCCTCTATCTCCCTTCTGTTTTTTCATATGACCGCCCAACTGTCCCACGACAGTCCCCTTCTTGGGGCGGCTCGCATGGCGTCGAATCGCTGTGGTCTTGCAGATCTATGGGCTCTTAGGGCTCGCACAAGACGCAATAAACGCTATTTTTTCGAGCCAGTGCTGCTTCGGGAGCCTGTGCTGTAGCGGGAACTCGAGCTAGACCTTGAGGTACTCGAAGCGGATTTGTTTGTTGACCTGGCCGAATCTCGGTCGACTCTCATCGAACCACTGCTACGGCCACTTGCATCTCGAAACTGGTAGCGGTTGCCTTGCTGCTGGCTAGAGCCAACCGTGCGGCCGCTTGAATCTCGGAACGTCGAGGAGGCATTTGAAGTACGGGTCGAGCCGAGGGACGTGCCCGAGGCACCCCGAAGTGTGCTTGAACTTGCATTTCCGTTCGTGCGAGACGAGCCGATGGTCCGGCCACTTGCGTCGCGAAACGTTAGATCATTGCCACGCATGATTGCCGATCCGCTAACCCTGCCGCTCGCGTCTCGGAAGGTGATTCGATCGCCGGACCGAGTCGCCGAACCGCTGGTCCGCCCACTTGCATCTCGAAAGTCCGCTCGATCCGAACCGCTTCGAGCAGCCGCTTCCCATTTCGACAGTGGTACGTTTCCTTGTTTGTTCGATTGAGCACAAAGAGTTGGAATGGTGAGCCAGACTGTGAGCAACCCAAGGCTTGTTCTTTTTGCCAAGCGAATCATTGAGGAGTTGAGCATCAATGCAGAGAAAGAGCGAAATGTTGTGGGCATGGTGGGCAGGTTCGTAGTAGTTGCAATGGGAAGTGGAATGCGATGCCGCATTCTTACCGATGCATTGTAGAAAAGTTCGTTAAATAAAAAAAGCGTGGTATTGCCCACGCTCTTTCGATCGGCCAACAGAACTCCATAACATCAGGTGCACGAGGTGTGTGCGGGAGCAAACGACTAGCTTGCATCCTTCCCTTTTGCTGAATTGGAACTCGATTGGGACTTCCTCCAGTATTGGTCAGCAGTTCGAATTTCTCGAAGATGCAACCAATGACCGTGAGTCTTTGAGGTGCTCGAAACCATAGTTTCCGGTGCAATCTCACCTTTCTGAATTTTCTTGACGAAATCAGATTCAGCGATTGGACCAACCGTTTTCGAGCCTCCAAAGAAACTCTTCTTCATGAAATACCAGTCAGCAGACATCAGGTCTCTCCTCCTAGCAAATGATCCAAACAGCAAACAATTCAAACGAAACGATTGCGAAAGGTTCGGAGAGTAATCCAGTGATTGCTCACAAGTAATTCAACCATGAATTATAGAAAATGTTTCGGCAGGGAATCCACAAGAAAATCAAAAAATATGATCCTGCTGTAGGAAGCTAAGGGTTCTGCAGGGGGGGATTGGAATCGGCGAATTGGGCGAGTTGACCGACATCTCGGGTGACTGTGATCGTCAGGACATCGAGATCGAGGCAATTCGCCGATGTTCCGAAGGGGTCTTCGATTTCCACGCTGGTCTCTTCGATTCCGAACATTCCGAGGGAAAGGACGGCCATGAGGATGGGGGACCACCAGCCAAAACGCTCGCAGATCACTAGGGGAAGGGTTGCTAGATAGACCAGAATCATCAGCTTGATGAGGGATACGTAAGCGAAAGGGAGAGGGGTTTTTTGGATTTTCTCGCAGCCACCTTGTGCGTTTACCAGTTCCGCGATTTGGGCTTCGAGATGCCTTGTGATTTCCAGTGGGATTTCGCCTTGCTGGGTTTGGCGATGGACCCATGCGGAGATTGCAGCCGCGATAGCGGTAGGTTGGTTCCCGAATCTTTCTGCTGTCTTAACAACGGACTCGGGGAGAAATGGAGCGGCTTCGGCTAGGTCTCGCAGTCCCCGAAGGGAGAGTTTCAAGCTGATAGCGAATCCGGCGACGAGGTCGGCAAGCGTTTGGCCATCTTTGGTATACAGTGAGCCAACGCGGCTGATATTTCGGCTGGAGTTGATGATGGTTCCCCAATGGGAGCGGCCTTCCCAGTAGCGAGCATTCGACGCATTCATGCGGAAGACGAGTAGGAAGCCGATGAGAGAACCGAGGACGACGTGTCCGAAGGAGTCGAGTTCTTGATCAAGGACTGGGCGGTTGTTATCTGCCCCGATTTTGCCGAGGGAGTAGATCGCTTCGATAAGGATGGAATAAGCAACCGCCAAGAGGATACGGCCGTAGCACATTGGCAGTGCTGTACCGGCCCAGGAGAAAGCGGTTTGCAGCCAATTTCTAGTGATGCGATGGTCAGGCCTTTTCATGATGCAATTGCTCCGTCTGGTTGCTCGTCTTTAGGGTCTCCGACGAATCGGTAGCCTGCATCTCGGATGGTCAGGAAGTATTTGGGATGTGCCGGATCGGCTTCAAAAGTTTTCCTAAGTCTGAGCATGAATTGATCGACGCTTCTGGTTTGCATTTCACCGGAAAGATCCCAGACTTCTGCAAGGAGTTCTTGCCGGCTGATCACTCGTCCTTCGTTTTCAACAAAGTACCGTAAGAGTTGCAGTTCTTTGTGGGTGAGTTTCACTTCGTTATCCCCTACTAGGACTTCGTAGGTTTCGAAGTTGATGTGCGCGCGACCGAAGTGGACTTCGTTTACTTTGCTGGAGAACGGTTTGCTTGGTTGTTCGGATTCTTGGCGTGGATGCAATCGCAAAAGGTTTCGTATCCGAGCGAGCAGTTCGTCCAAATCGAATGGTTTGGTAAGGTATTGATTCGCACCGACATCAAATCCACGGGCTCGGTCTTCTGATAGGCTTCGGGCCGAGAGGATCAGAACTGGAACGTTGAGGTTGAGTTCACGCAATCGGTTGCAGATGGCGTACCCGCTCATGCCAGGAAGCATCAGGTCAAGAATAATCAGGTCGAAAGAGTGCGGATCGGATTCCAGCAACTTGCTCGCAACAGCTCCGTTGTCGACAAGTGATACGCGATAGCCTTCGGCTTCAAGGTTATA
>Ga0214163_1000145_pt1 | contig 32503 bp, 23 predicted proteins | sample LakMenepilimnion_2_FD_153001 | JGI IMG/M metagenome (GOLD analysis project Ga0214163, IMG submission 153001) | Freshwater microbial communities from Lake Mendota, WI - Practice 15JUN2010 epilimnion v4 | ecosystem: Environmental > Aquatic > Freshwater > Lake > Epilimnion/Euphotic zone | place... | reverse complement strand
AATCAAGTAATGTTGAACGGTGTTGAAGTAGGAAAAGTTAAAAAAGTATCTTTAGTTCCTGATAAAGGCAATAAAATTTTAGTTGAATTGCGATTGAATAAATCGCTTTTAGTTCCAGATAAATCCATCGCGATCCTTTCCGATGGAGCATTACTAGGTGGTAAAATAATCCGGCTTGAGTTATTGGGTAGTGGTACTTTGCCTGAAGGTGCATTCATTACCGCTATGAATGAGAAAGGCTTAACCTCTTTGTTAAAAGAACGTGCGCTTCCTGTCATTTCTAATGCAGATTCATTGTTGGTTTCCTTTCGCCAGATTAGTAAGAAGTTCGATAATACGGGTACCTATTTAGATGCTTTACTGAAAAATTCGAATAAGGCTGTAGTCAATATCAACGGCTCTGTGACTGATTTAGTGGCTGAAAACAAGGCAAATATTAATCAAATTACAACCAATATGCGTGCATTGTCTATCAGTTTAGTCGAAACTGAAAAGCAATTAAAGCCATTACTGACGAAGTTCAATACCATCGCTGATTCCTTGCAAGCAGTTAAAATAGGCGAGACTTTGAATATAGCTAATCAGGCTGTGGGCTCGCTCCAAAGAATTGTTTCTAAATTGGAAAAGGGACAAGGTACTGCAGGAAAATTATTGACCAATGATAGCCTGTATGTGAGTCTCAATAAGGCACTTTTAGATTTAGATAAATTACTCATGGACGTAAGACTCCAGCCAAAACGATATGTCAATATCTCCGTTTTTGGTAAAAAAGATCCAGGACCTAGCCCTGATAAATAATCATTAATTTATGACGACCCAACAAGTAATAATTTCGGCATCACCGGAACAAGTGGATATTTTGTTGGCGGAATTAGGCGAAATAAATTTCGATATTTTTGAAGATTCAGATACTGGCCTGATCGCGTATTGCCAGACTAATCTATTTGACTTGGCTCTTTTCTCGGAAGTCATTCAAAAATATGAGGTTTTAGGCCCGATTTCTTTTCAAATAAATGAAATTGAAAAGCAAAATTGGAATGCTGTTTGGGAATCAAATTATGACCCAATTCGAATTTCAAATCAAGTCTTTATTCGGGCCAATTTTCATGCATCGGAACCTGGTTATGCGATGGAAATAGTTATTAATCCAAAAATGTCATTTGGGACTGGACATCATGAGACCACTTTTTTGATGACTCAAGCATTATTTGAACTTGAATTAGCGGGGAAGTCCGTTTTAGATGCAGGAACAGGAACAGGAATTCTTGCGCTCGTAGCTACTAAACTAGGGGCAAAAGGCGTAAAGGGATTTGATATAGATCCTTGGTCCATTGAAAATTCAAATGAAAATGCAGGCTTAAACCAATGTGAAGATATCATTTTTGTGGAGGGGACTATAGCCAATGAATCAATGAAAAAATATGATGTCTTATTGGCCAACATCAATCGGAATATTTTATTATCCGAAATGCATGAATATGCTAAGCGGATTGTTGACGGTGGTCTATTACTTTTAAGCGGATTTTATGTGGAAGATGTACCCATCATCTTGGAATCGGCTATTGGAAACGGACTCATTTTTAAGGCTCAAACAGAGAAAAATCAGTGGACTTGCCTCAAGCTTATAAAAAGCTAGTTTGTAATTTTTTGATATTTTACACTATTTTTTCTAGTATTTGAATTAAAACCCTTATTTTTGAAGGTTTTACTCATAAAACTCATGAATTTGGGTTGTAAATGAATACATGAAGATCTCTCCCAATAAACCCTTTCGGGTAGTTTATTCTATTTTGTCTCATGAATTCCTCGGATATTTATTCGAGGTGTTTGTTGTGCAGTTGAATGAAAAGGGCCAATTGACCTGGGAGTATCAAACTTTAACCGTGCGAAATTTTCATGAATTTGCTCATGGCCTTGATGAGCGAGATGAGGCGGCAGTTAAATTGATTGAGGGGATGAAGCCTGCGGCTATTTTCGAAAAATTTAATACGTCCAAACGCAAGACGATAGAAGAGTTTTATTTAAAGACTTTTGATGCGGAGAAGGGTGAAAAGGAAATTCAAGAAGCGGTTCACGCTGTCATTGAAAAGAGGAGAGCTCAAATTTTCGATCTCATTTGTCCAGATAAGACATTGTTTATCATGGGGAATGATGGGAATCCAATGCGTCAATCCATTGAGATTCAATCTGAACCCGTTGAAGTATTATTTCACTTCATGCGAAATGAGGAAAATACGCACTATTTCCCTACGTTGAAATATTTAGGGGCTAAATTAGAATTTCAGTATAAAGACGCCATGATCTTATGTGATGAGCCTGCTTGGATGTTATTAAACCAAAAGCTTTATCATTTTAAGCCCTTATTGGAAGGCAAAAAACTACGTGCTTTTTTAAATAAAAAGTTTGTAGTGATTCCGAAAAATATGGAGGAAGACTATTTTCGCAAATTTGTGAAGGCAATGGTTGCCCGGTATCCCATATATGCTAAAGGTTTTGAGGTAATAAATACAGAGAAAAATTGCCAATTTTTATTGACTTATGGCCCCATTACTCCAAAACTAGATGAGGATGAAAAGTCGGCGACTAAAAAAGCGGCGGCATTAGTTGCGGCCGATCGTTGGAATTTTGTTTTATCGTTCCAGTATGGCAATAATAGATTTCCTTGGGATGGCTTGTCTGCGGAGGCCAATGTTTTATTTGAGAAAAAGGGAGATAGCTATGCTTTTCAAAAAATCATGCGGTCTCTGACGAAGGAAAAAAGAGCATTTCAATATCTTAAGTCCATTGGTTTACCTTTAGAGCAAGATGGTCGCACATCAATTTCACGCTCAGATGCGGTCCAATGGCTAACTGAGCATAAGCAAGATTTAGATCAGTCTGGTTATTTAGTTCAATTTAGGGGCGATGGTCAGGCACCTCGTTATTTTTTAGGTAAGCCAGAAATTAAGATTCGGATTGGAGAAAAATTAGACTGGTTTGATATTCAAGCGGTTATTTCTTTTGGAACATTTCAAATTCCGTTTTTAAAAATACGCCAACTCATTCTCGCGAAGAAGAAAGAATTTCATTTGCCTGATGGGTCTATTGCCATAATACCGGATAATTGGTTTCATGATTATCAAGACCTTTTCTATTTTTCAGAAACCAGACCGGGAGAAGAGGGCGTTTATTTGAAACGCCAACATTTCCAGTTGGTGCAAGAATGGGAAGATCAGGAATTAATTAAAACATCCCTTAGGAGTAAGACGGTTGCCGACTTAAGTCTTCAATCCAAGGATTTCCCAGTTCCTAAAAACTTTAGGGGAACCTTGAGACCCTACCAATTGGAAGGATATCGATGGATGCGAACGAGACAAAATGCAGGCTTGGGTGCTTGCCTTGCGGATGATATGGGTTTGGGAAAAACGATTCAGACCCTTTGTTTATTGCAAAGTTTGAAGGAGCAAGGAGAGGTGTTGCCCACTCTATTAGTAATGCCTACTTCGCTCTTATACAATTGGGAGATGGAGGCTAAAAAGTTTACGCCTCAATTGCGGGTATTGGTTTATAGTGGCCCCCAAAGAGAAAAATTACAAGCTCAAGTAAAAAAGACCGATTTGATTTTATGTTCCTTTGGTTTAGTTCGATCTGATATTGATTGGTTTGAAAAACAAGAATTTAGCTACGTGATTTTGGATGAGTCTCAAGCTATAAAAAATCCACAAGCGAATATTACCAAGGCGGTCCAAAAATTAAATGCCAAATATCGCTTAGTGATGACAGGTACTCCTCTAGAAAATTCAACTATGGACTTATGGTCTCAAATGAATTTTGTCAATTCAGGATTGCTTGGAACACAAAAATATTTTAAGGATCATTTTCAAATCCCAATAGAAAAGAAGGCGGATGGAGACATGAAAAAGAGACTTTATTTTTTAATTAAGCCTTATTTACTTCGAAGAGAAAAGCGCCAAGTAGCGGCAGATTTACCAGAAAAAATGGAATCTATTACCTACTGTGGAATGTCGGAGGAGCAAGAGCGATTATATGACAAAACGAAATCTTTTTATCGCGATGTCTTATTGAAGCAAATTAAGGATGAGGGTTTACAGAAATCTCGCTTTTCCGTGCTTCAGGGGTTGACGAAGTTGCGCCAGCTAGCCAACCATCCTTTGCTGTGTGAAGAGGGGTATGAAGGGGAGTCTGGAAAAATGGAAGCGGTGTTAGAAAAATTGGAGACCGTTTTAGAGCAGCATCATAAGGTGTTAATTTTTAGCCAATTTGTTCAGCATTTACAGATTATCAAACGCGCTTTGGATGAGCAAGGAGTGCCTTATGCGTATTTAGATGGGAGCACCACAGACCGAAAGGGCCAAGTGGAAAGTTTTCAAAAATCAGACGGGCAATCCGTATTTTTAATTTCACTTAAAGCGGGTGGGGTAGGATTGAATTTAACGGCCGCCGATTATGTATTTCTGTTAGATCCATGGTGGAATCCTGCTGCTGAGGCGCAAGCAATAGACAGAGCCCATCGCATCGGTCAAGAAAAAACGGTATTTACGTATAAGTTTATTACGAAAGAAACGGTTGAGGAGAAAATATTGGCTTTGCAACAACGCAAACTTGATCTAGCTAATGAGTTGGTGACCTCGGATGAAAGTATTCTGCGTGCCTTAAGCGAAGACGAGGTACTCGATTTATTAAGTTAATATGTACTCTTTAGCCCCAGCTTTACTAACTTTTGAAAAGTTAGTAAAGCTAGGCTAAAGAAATGAAAAAGCCTTCATCTAGCTGATCAGCTAACTGATTATTTATATTTTTACTAGGATATTTTTTGCCACCTCATGGCTTACAAAAATGGGCTGTTGGCCAGCTATTTTCAGTGATACAGATCGGTCGAATGTATTGAACTCCAGCACTTCAAGCTTGGCCCCTAAACTTAAATTAAGTTTTGTAAGTAGTTGAAGAAAAACGGCAGAATCTTTTGCCACGCCCATGAGCGTGTAAGTTTCGTTTAACCTTACCTCTGATAGATGCAAGTAACCAAGTTCCGGAATTTCTCCTTCTGGACTTGGAATGGGATCTCCATGCGGGTCTATTTTTGGAAAATCTAAGAAAGAATCTAATTTGTTGATTAGTGAATCCGATTCTATATGTTCTAATTGTTCTGCAATTTCATGAACTTCATCCCAATTGTAACCCAGTTTTTCCACTAAAAATACTTCCCAAAGTCGATGCTTTCTAATAATACTAAGAGCAATGTTTTGACCTACTTGGGTCAATCGAACACCTTGGTATTTTTGATAATTGACCCACCCTTTCTCAGCTAATTTTTGTAACATGTCGGTTACAGAGGCTGCCTTATTATGCGTTAATTCAGCAATCGAATTAGTTGAAATGTCTTCTTTAGTCCCTTCGCAGAGTCTATAGATGATTTTCAAGTAATTTTCTTCCGCTAATGAAGTAGTCATTGATTCTTTTGTAGGCAGGCAATTTAAATAAAATAAATGATAAATTAATTTTTAGTCTAGACTAAAAATTAATTTTGAAGCAACGTAAAATTCTGTATATTTGAGCCATGTAACTTGAAACCAACGGTAAATATTGGAAAATAGGACAAAATTAAATTCTCTTTCTGAAGTTTTTGCAAGTGTTCGGGTACCTAAGGGCAACGGATTTTGGCAAAATTTACGAGCCTTTATGGGTCCTGGCTTTATGGTGGCTGTTGGATATATGGATCCAGGAAATTGGGCTACCGATTTATCTGGGGGTGCCCAATTTGGATATACGTTGCTCTTTGTCATATTTATTTCAAGTTTATTTGCCATTTTACTTCAACACCTAGCCCTGAAATTGGGTGTAGCTACTGGACGGGACCTCGCACAAGCCTGTGGCGATTATTTCTCTAAGCCCATTGCATTTTTTTTATGGATTTTATGCGAAGTAGCCATTACTGCATGTGACTTAGCTGAGGTTATCGGCTCTGCCCTAGCCCTACATTTATTATTTGACATTCCTATTTTAATGGGGATTTTGATTACGATTGTAGATGTATTTTTGATTTTGTTTTTACAAAAAAGAGGATTTAGGGTATTGGAATCAATTGTTTTGGCTTTATTGATCGTCATTGTTTTATGCTTTGCTTTTGAGCTCTTATTATCAAAACCAGATCTTTTCGGTATTATGGAAGGCCTGATTCCTCAAAAATCTATTTTTACTGATGAGCGTCAATTGTATGTGGCAATTGGTATTTTGGGTGCCACAGTAATGCCCCATAATTTGTATTTGCATTCAAGTATCGTTCAGACTAGGGCCTTTGCAAAAACGGATGAGGATAGAACGAAGGCTATAAAATTTGCAACCATCGACTCCTCTATATCTTTGGGACTAGCCTTTTTTATCAATGCGGGTATTTTAATATTAGCAGCATCAACCTTTTATTTTAGTGGTCATCGGGGTGTAGCTGAAATACAAGATGCACATAAGCTTCTAAATCCAGTTTTAGGGAGCCATTGGGCTAGTATTATTTTTGCCATTGCCTTATTAGCTTCTGGACAAAATGCTACCTTAACGGGAACCTTAGCGGGCCAAATTGTAATGGAAGGCTTTTTGGATTTACGGATTGCTGCGTGGTTAAGACGTTTAATTACGAGGGCAATAGCCATCTTACCTGCTTTTTTTATTACATGGTGGTGGGGAGAAAATAAGATCGGCGACCTATTGATATTTTCTCAAGTGATCCTTTCGATGCAACTTTCTTTCGCCGTAATTCCACTTATTTGGTTTACAAGTGACCAAGAGAAAATGGGGAAATTTGTCAATCCGACTTGGATAAAATGGCTGGCTTGGGGAACTTCAGCCATTATTTTAAGCCTTAATGTGTATTTAATAACTCAATTTATTTAAGGTATTTTTGGCCAAGAACCTTTTGACCACACATTGTCTTGTCCCACAATAAACTTTTTTTCAAATTCGACATGGGCCAATTGTGGTGCTGGTTTCCCTTCTCCTAAAAGTACTTGTTTTTCAATTTTCCAAATTTCGTTAATCAATCCAGCAGCATGGAATAGTTCCGCTGTTTGTGTGCCACCCTCCACCAAAATCGATTGAATATTACTTTTGAAACAATACGTTAATATGCTATTTAGTATTTCGTTAGGACTTTCCATCCCTAGGGCAATCCATTTTTTATTCCTTATCGTGTTGCTAAAATTTTTCGTAAATACGATCAATGGCTCATCGTCTTGAACTAATTTCAATTCTTTGGGCATCCGATTTGAAGGATCTATCACCATTCTTATGGGTGAATTTCCCAGCCAATATCGTACATTAAGCGTTGGATTATCAGCTATGGCAGTTTGAACGCCTATTAAAATAGCCTGATTTTCAGCGCGCATTTTATGGACAAGTTGTTTGCTTTCTGAGTTAGAAAATGGGATTGGTGCTCCATTAACATGCGCAATGAAATGATCTTTTGAGCATGCATATTTTAATGTGATATAAGGTTTTTTCTCCCTTTGAAAATGAAAAAACATTCGATTTAATTCCTCCCCTTTTTCTGCTAACAAGCCTAGAGAAACCTCAATTCCTGCTGCTTTCAATCTAGCGATTCCCTTACCGGCCACGATGGGATTGGGATCTATATTACAAATTACAACGCGTTTCACCCCTTTATTGATTAATAAATCCGCACATGGAGGAGTTTTGCCATGATGGGAGCAAGGCTCTAAATTTACAAAGACAATTGCGTCTCTGATATCTGATGCATTTATAACGGAATTTATTGCATTTACTTCCGCGTGTGCCTCTCCATACTTTTGGTGATAACCTTCCCCGATGATGATCTCATCTTTTACGATGACGCAACCTACCAAAGGGTTAGGAGCAACGAAACCCGAACCCATGCTAGCTAGGTCTAAGGCACGTTGCATCCAAAGTATTTCCTTATCCAATGACATGATTGGCTTCTTCCGCGACTTCTTCTTTTGATTTCTTGAAATTACTCGACATAAAACTATAGATGGCCGGAATGATATACAAGGTTAATGTCGTTGAAAACAACATACCTCCTACAACCGCTATCCCCATGGAAACTCTACTTTTTGCTCCTGAACCTAAGGCTAATGCGATAGGCAAAATTCCTAAAATAGTACATAGAGATGTCATAACAATCGGTCTAAATCTGGCAGCAGCTGCTACTTTTACGGCTTCTAATTTAGATAAGCCTGCTTCTTTTTTCTGATTGGCAAATTCCACAATTAGGATTCCATTTTTGGTCACGAGGCCAATCAATACAATGATTCCAATTTGCGAGAATATATTGAGGGTTTGGCTGAAATCCCATAAGGTTAATAAGGCTCCAGCTACTGCCAATGGAACGGTAAATAAAATAATCAGAGGATCGATGAAACTTTCAAATTGGGCCGATAAAATCAGATAAATCAATAAGATTGCTAATGCAAATGCAAATAATAAAGAGGAACTTGATTCCTTAAATTCCTTACTTTGGCCATCATATGCAGTAGAGAATGACACGTCAAACGTCTCTTTCGCTAATTTATCCATCTCATTTAATGCCTCTCCCATCGTTACACCTTTGGCCATTTGTGCCTGAACCGTAGCGGCAACATAGCGATTATAGCGATATAGTTGGGGCGGAGTACTTTGTTCCGTTATTTTAACTAAGTTGTCCAATTGAATTAAATCCCCACGATTGTTTTTCACGTACAAGGATTTTAAGTCTTTTACATCATTTCTTAAATCACGGTTAATTTGACCAATGATTTGATATTGCTTGCCATCCATGACAAAGTATCCAAATCTTCTGCCCGAAAGCCCTAATTGAAGAGTTTGAGCTACATCTTGTATTGATATCCCCAGATTTTGTGCTTTGGCGCGATCAATTTCTAAACGCAATTCTGGTTTGGTAAACTTCAAATTGACATCTGAATTTTCAAACTTAGGGGATTCCCTTACCTTAGCTAAAAATAAAGGCATCATCTTCTTCAGTTTTTCAAAATTGGGTGCTTGAACCACAAAAGCAATTGGCAAACCACCGCCACCACGTTGGCCAGTCGATAAAGTAGGATCTTGAATTAAAACGGCCTTCGCACCGGTAAACTTTTTAATCTTAGGTTGAAGCTCTTCCGCAATCGCTTGTTGGGATCTCCTATTTGTAGGGTCTGTCAACATAATACGCATACTTCCTGTGTTTGAACCTCCACTTCCGAAAGGAGGTGAGGTGTAGGCATAAATATTTTTCCTTTCATTATCTGGAATGGCCTTCATCAAAAAGTTAGACATCTCATCCGTATAATTCAACATATATTCGAAAGTTACACCCTCAGGAGCGGTAGCATTAACTCTCAACATTCCTCGGTCTTCCAAGGGAGCTAATTCAGACGGGATTGCACCTGTTTTAAATAACGCATATATGATTCCAAAAAGGGATACCATGATCACCCAAGCAAGCCAACGAGCGCTTAGAAATGCGTTTAAGGAGCTCTCGTAGGCATGATTTAACCATACAAAAAATGGTTCAGTCACACGGTAAAACCAAGGCTTTGAATGTCCACCTTTTAAGAGTCTTGAACCTAACATGGGAGTTAAGGTTAATGAAACAAAGGCCGATATAATCACAGAACCGGCGACGACAATTCCAAACTCGCGGAAAAGTCGGCCTGTTATTCCTTGCAAGAAGATAACCGGTAAGAATACCGCCACCAAGGTGACAGTGGTCGAAATAACAGCAAAATAGATTTCCTTTGATCCCTCTTGAGCGGCTTTCCATGGGCTTAAGCCTTCTTCAATTTTAGAGTAAATGTTCTCCAAAACTACAATCGCGTCATCCACCACAAGCCCAATCGATAATACGATTCCCAATAAGGTTAAAACGTTGATTGAAAAACCCACTAAGTACATAAAGAAGAATACACCAATTAAACTGACAGGAATGGCTGTCAAAGGGATAATGGTTGATCTCCAGTCTCTTAAAAATAAAAATATAATGATTGTTACCAGTAAAATAGCAGTTAAGATCGTCTCTTCCACCTCTACGATCGATCTTCTTACATAACGGGTATTGTCAAATCCTTCTTTAAGCAATACATCATCGGGCATCGTTGTTTGAATTTGAACTAACTTCTTTCGAATCGCATTGACAATTTCAATTTGGTTTGAGCCCGGCTGCGGAATCACCGCAATTGAAATCATAGGAACATTATCCCGCTTAAACATGGTTTTTTCGTTCTCAGAAGCTAAAACGACATCCCCCACATCCGAAAATTTCACGGATCGGTCACCCTCTTCTTTAATGATTAAATTTTGAAAATCTTCTACAGTAGTCAATCTTCCTTGCGTTCGAACGGTTAATTCCGTATTAGCCCCCTCGATACTGCCTGATGGTAATTCAATATTTTGTTTAGTCAACGCTGCTACAATATCTGGAGCCGTTAAACGAAATGAAGCTAAACGGTCAGGATCAATGTTTAAACGCATCGCATATTTCTTCTCTCCCCACATTTGGACCGAGCTTACTCCAGGTATTGTTTGAATTTTTTCCTTTACATTTCGAGTGGCGATTTCATTTAAATTTAAAATATTTCTTGTTTTTGAAGATAAATTTAAATTATAAATAGGGCCAGAATCGGCATCTGACTTTGAAATGACTGGGGGATCCACATCTTTAGGTAACGATGCCATAGACCTGGAAACACGGTCACGTACATCATTTGCCGCATCTTCAATATTGACAGCCAGATCAAATTCCACGGTGATACTCGATCGTCCATCCCTACTTGAACTCGTTAATGTTCGTATACCTGCAATTCCATTAATGGACTCCTCTAGGGGTTCCGTAATTTGAGATTCTATAATATCTGCATTTGCTCCCGTATAACTCGTTTGGACATTGACAACGGGAGGATCCACGGATGGATATTCTCGAACGCCTAAATAATTATATCCAATGAGCCCAAATACGATAATTGTAATGGACATGACAATGGCCAACACTGGACGCTTAATACTAATTTCTGATAATGATGCCATCGATTTATGGTTTATACTGCCTTTAATGCTGTTAATTTACTTGTTAAAATTGTTTTTTGTAACGCTTCCCAAACTTCCAAAAATGGAAGTTCACGCGCGCTTCCACGCGCATTAAAATAAATATGGGCGATACCTTCTTTTTCCTGGTAGGCACCTGAATAGGACATGTATTTTTTGAAATTGGCAAAATGTCCGCATAAAATTAAAGCGGGAATTTGAAAAGCATTCGCAATGTGCGTTGGCCCAGAATCAATCCCTAAAAAAAAGCGCGCCGACTTGATTAACATACACGTTTCTTCAATGCTTGTTTTGCCCACTAAATTCAAAAAGTTTTTGTTTGAATATTCGAGAGGGTCATTTGTGCCAATTTCTACCACATGTATTCCATAATCGATGGTTAATAAATCCAATAATTGAATCCAATGCTCATCTTTCCATTCTCTGTTGATATCAGTCGATTTTCGATGTAAAACCCAATAATTTCCTTCGAAAGGTAATTTTATCTTCGCCTGTTCTACAAAAACAGAAGGCGCATTTTGATCTAAATTCAAGTGACATAACCTTGAAAAATTTCCCAAAAGATTACTCGATTTATAATAATTATCAACGCTTAATCCAATCTCCTCCGCATATGGATTCACTAATTTTGTTCCAAAAAAAGGATCCTTTCTTAAACCATTTAAATGTAAATTGTAGAACTCAGAAAATACATTTTTTCTCGAAATTAAAATACTAAAAAGTATGTTGGTCTCACGGATAACGTTGGATATCCCAGGGTGATGGATTAAAAGTGGCGCAAAGACTGGTTTTACGATCCAATAAATTTCTACATTTTTAAATTTCTTATGTAGGGCATCTATTACAGGTTCACAGGCTACAATGTCTCCTAAATGCTCAGCTAATAAAATGCCAATAAACGTTTTGTTGGGATTTATTAAACGCTTTAAAAAAAGTGTTGAATTCAAAAATCCATAAGCTCCTACCGCACGAATTAAATAAGTTAATTTGCGGAATTTATAGGACCATAAAGATTTTGTCAAATAGATACTTGGCATTTGAGTTTATTGAATCACTTCTTTTATTTCAACATCACCATCTGGTTTAACTTGAATAATTCCATTGGTAATCAAGGTGTCACCTATTGAAAGGCCCGATAAAATCTCTACAGTACGCTCACCACGCGTTCCCAATTCAACTTTCTGTGGAACTGATTTTCCATTTTTCACTAAGAATACTTTATTGCCTTTTGCTTCTGGAATGATGGATTCCGTTGGGATTAAAATAGCAGAACCTTTGCTTTTTAAGATCAAATTAACCTTTGCGTATGCCCCAGGAACTAACAAATTATTTGAGTTGGGTGCTAACGCTCTAATTTGTAATGTGCGAGTTAGTGGGTCAATTTTAGGATCAACAGCATATACTTTTCCGGTAAAGGTCTTTTGCTCATTTTCCGTAGTAAATTCAATAATGCTTCCTTGCCGTATGGCTGTCGCATATTTAGCTGGAATGGAGAATTCTATTTTAGCAGGATTTGTGTTGGTCAAAGTGGCAATCTTGGTTGTTGGAGAAATATAACTTCCCATACTTACATAACGAAAGCCAACCTTACCTGCAAATGGAGCCTTTAATGTTGTTTTTAATATTTGTGATTTTAGGTCTTCAATATCGGCTGAAATAGTATTCACCGAATTTACCGCAATATCATATTCTCTTTGAGAAATAGCTTCTTTTTGTAAAAGCACTTTTTGCCTTCCTTCATTATCTTCAGCTAGCTTTTTATTGAAGCCTAATTTTTTTAACCTTGCTTGTAATTCATCATCGTTTATGCGCAACAATACAGTGCCTTTTGGAATATTATCACCTTCTTTGATGTTCAAAAGGATTATTCTTCCTGCTATTTCAGAGCGAATTTCGACTTCTTCATTAGGTAATATACTTCCAGTAGAGCTTAATACATCGTCCAACTTAGTATATTTAACAACCGTTGCGATGACAGCTGTTTTCCCTCCTTTTCCACCGGGCCCACCGGGTCCACCTTTCTCTTTATCCTTGCCCTTGATGCCATCTTTTGATTCAGATGCGAAAAAAGTTTTTTTAATTTTAGGATAAAAGGCTAACCCTAGAATTAGCGTAATAGCAATGAGGCTTGTGATTGTTTTTGTAAACTTATTCATGTAGACGCAGTCAATGGTTTATTAATTTTCCAAGATAATGAAATTCAAACATTCTTGTGCCCTCATTTGTAGGCAAATTTTATTTTAATTGGTAAGCCAGGGCAATATATGTTCATTTTGGGTTTGATTCATGACAAAATGGCTTTGAGCATTTCCTATATTTTTTAAGCTAGCTAATTTGTGAAGAATAAAATGGCGGTACTCATCCATGTCTGCAACGACAATTTTTAACAAAAAGTCGCTTTGGCCAGATACACAATAGCATTCTTGCACTTCCAATAATTCCATCACATCCTTTTCAAATTGATTTAAATATTCTGCTGCATGTTCTTTCAACGAAATATCGCAAAATACTGTCAAGGATTTACCTAGCTTATTAGGGTTTATAATTGCCTTATATCCAGTAATGACTCCATCTTTTTCCATTCGCTTGATTCGCTCATGAATTGGTGTGGCACTCATCCCTAATCGACTTGCCATTTCTTTATTAGATAAAAAGGCATCTTCATGCAAAAAGGCAAGTATCTGTTTGTCTATTTCATCTAATTTTGCCATCCTTCATTTCATTTTTATTAGAGAGGCCCCCACGGAAATAACCCCTTCTAAAGTATCCATTCGCATATTTTGTTGCAATCTTATGCGGTAGTTCCCTGACTTTGGAAATTTTAAATTTTTGAAAATAGTATAGGAATGACTGTACATGTCTCCTAACCCCGAACCCTTAGGTTTACCTGATTTTGCATCATACAATATGGCCTCCGCCTCCGCTTTTTTCAAACGTCTTCCTTGATCATTTAAAATTTCAGAAATAAAATAAAGATTGTAGAAAGAATACGTGTTCGTTTGCCGAATAGCTACCTGCATTTCATACACCTGAGAAGTGTCTGTAATTTCAAAGGGGATTTCGACTTTGTTTTTTTGAATCCAACCCGTCTCACCCATCGAATGTCTTTCATTGATCAGTTCATCCCCGCCGCAAGCCATACATACAAATGCCAAGAATAAGCTAATGATCAATGTAAAGCTTAGGTGGTTAGATGAATTATATTTAAACTTGAGGAGTTTCAGGCGCATTTCCTGGTGGTCTTGGTTTAAATTTCTTTTTAAACTTTTTCTTAAATGGCTTTGGAGTGGCACTATTTTCTGCCGACTGATTATCGCCAACAGGCCCATTTGAAAGTTTAAGGGCATCATTTAAGCCACTTTGCTCCGGACCCTTTTGATTGGCATTATTGGGCTTAGGTCTTTGTTGGAAATTTGGCCTTGGCCTATTCGGATCATTTTCTCTAAACCGGTTTTCATTCGAACCTTTTTTAAACCCGCCTTTATTTTTTGAACCGCCATACTTTTTATCCATTCGATCCAAATCTGAATTCAGTTGGGACAAGCTCAATTTTTCAACCACGGGAGCATCTGGATTAAGATCTTCGAAAGACTCTGGAATTATTCCCTTTTTATTTAAATCGATAATTTCCTGAACCCGATCGCAAGAAACAGGAATCCAAACGGCTTCTTCCCCGATAATGCCGAACCACATCATTCTTTTGAAAATATCCGTTTTTTGTAAAACAGCTTCCCCTTTTTTTGTTTTTATCCGACCTTCGATCGTTGGAATACTTTTTAAAGCATCCATGTAAGTCTCTAATTCATAATTTAAACAACATTTCAAACGCCCACATTGTCCGCTTAATTTGACTGGGTTTAAAGATAAATTTTGATAACGAGCTGCCGCTGTAGTTACATTTTTAAAATCGGTCAACCAAGTCGAACAACATAATTCTCTTCCGCAAATCCCAATTCCCCCTAATCTTCCTGCCTCTTGGCGCAAAGAAATTTGTTTCATCTCTACCCGAATTTTAAATTCAGTAGCTAATAATTTAATTAATTCCCTGAAATCAACTCGGTCATCTGACGAATAGTAAAATACAGCCTTGGTTCCATCAGATTGAAATTCGACATCAGAAAGTTTCATGTTCAACTTCAAATCTTGGATGATTTGTCGGCCACGATACATGGTAGGCAAGTCTCTTGCAATAGCCTGCTCATGCTTTTCTAAATCTTTTTCATTGGCAATTCGAACAATATTTTTCAGGTTCTCATCATCCTTGATGGACTTTTTCAATAATTGAAGCCTGACAAGTTCACCTTGCAATGAAACCACGCCCATGTGAATGCCTGTGGATGATTCAATCATCACAGGATCCCCCGTATGCAAAATTAATTCAGTATAATTTCTAAAGTATTCTTTACGCCCTCCCTTGAATTTTACTTCGACAATTTGAAATCGCTGAAATTGCGGGACATCCAGATCGGATAGCCAATCAAAAACATTCATTTTATTGCATGCACCTGTTCCACAACTTCCATTGCTTTGGCAGCCTACAACCTCTCCTTCAACTTTTTTCGATCCACATGATCCTGTGGAGCACGACTTACATCCCATATTTTTATATGTAAATCAGCTATTAATTCTTAAATCTAAGAACATCTAAGCCGATATCTCGTCTAAATTTTTTACCCTCATATTTTGCCGTAATAGCCGCCTTTTGCGACTTTTGAATAGCATTTTCTAAGGTGTTCGAGGTACCCGTAAAGGCCATTACTCGGCCTCCACTCGTAATGATTTCTCCATCCTTTTCCTGTGTTCCCGCATGAAAAATGAAGGCATCCTCTATTTTCTCTAAATTTGAAATGACATCCCCTTTCCTATACGTTTCGGGGTATCCTCCAGCAACGACCATCGTCGTCACTGCGTACTGACTTGAAATTTGTAAAACTTGCTCATTCAAAGTGCCTCTAGAAGAAGCAATTAGTAAAGATAGGAAATCAGATTCGATTCTTGGCAATACCACTTCAGTTTCTGGATCACCCATTCGAGCATTGTATTCAATGACGTAGGGTTCTCCTTCATGATTCATTAACCCTATAAATATAAATCCTTGGTATTTTATTTTTTCAGTAGTAAGCCCCTGCAAGGTTGGAACAATTACTTTCGTTTTAACCAACTCCATGAATTTTTCTGTGGCAAATGGAACCGGGGAAACGGCACCCATTCCTCCGGTATTAAGACCTTCATCGTTATCTCCAATACGTTTATAATCCTTTGCCTCGGGAAGTACTACATAATTCTCCCCATCCGTTAACACAAACACTGAAAGTTCAATGCCTCTTAAAAATTGTTCAATGACTACTTTTTCTGATGCAGCTCCAAACTTTGATTCCAAAAGCATTTCATTTAGCGCCTCTTTAGCCTCTTGTAAACTTTGAGCTATGATAACTCCTTTGCCAGCAGCTAAACCATCCGCCTTTAATACAATGGGTAAACTTTGCTTTTCTAAATAAAGCAAACCCTGTTGAATCGTTTCTTTTGTGAATGTTTTAGAGGCCGCGGTAGGTATGCCATACGTATGCATAAAATTTTTCGAGAAATCTTTGCTTCCTTCCAATTGTGCTCCATCTGATCCTGGACCCACAATTCCTACCCCTTGTAAATCTGGTTGGGATTCTATGAAATTTCTTATTCCCCGGACTAAAGGTTCCTCCGGACCTACGATGACCAACTCAATATGATGTGTACGTATAGCAGCGACAATGCCCTCAAAATCGGTAACTCCAATAGCTAAATTAGTACCTAAAGTGGCTGTCCCTGGATTACCTGGAGCAATAAATAATTGGCTCAATAAATTACTATGAGAGATTTTCCATGCAAATGCATGCTCACGTCCCCCCGATCCCAATATCAATACATTCATACCTCAGATTGTTCTAATTCGCTAATTCACTTAAAAACTTAATCCGCATCAATCGGAGTTCCTCCTCACTTACATCCTCAATGTTGCAGTTTTCCAATGCCGTCGAAATATTATCAGAATCAGCACTCATGAAATATTCGAAAATTTCATCCTGCTTATCTGGTTCGATCACTTGATTAATAAAATAATCTAAATTCAATTTGGTCCCCGAATAACAAATGGTTTCAATTTCTTGAATTAAATCCACCATGGAAATCTCTTTTTGTTCCGCAATAATATCTAAATCAATTTTTCGGTCCACTTGCTGGATGATATGAATTTTTATTTTTGACTTATTGACGGTCGATTTAACGACTACTTCTTTGGCTGTCTCAATTTCATTTTCCTCTACATAACGAATAATTGCATCCAGGAATTGCTTCCCAAATTTCACCACTTTCCCCATCCCAACGCCATTAATTTGAGCCATTTCTTCCTGCGTAGTAGGATAGGTAGTTGCCATCTCCTCCAAGGAAGGATCTTGGAAAATAACATAAGGAGGCAAATTTTTCTCTTTTGCTACCTTTTTTCTAAGGTTCTTTAATAACTCAAATAATGCATCATCATACGCCTTTGCACCTAAGGCTAAACTTTCTTCTGCATTTTCTAAATCAATCGCTTCCTTTTCATAATCATGGTCTTTGGAAAATGTCAAAGGATGTGAATCTTTTAAAAATGCATGTCCTTTTTCCGTAATCTTTAAAATACCATAATTTTCTATGTCCTTTTCTAACAAACCGTAAATCAAGACTTGCTTGATAAACGAAATCCATGGGGATTTTACACTTTCTGGATTAGGCTCTTTCGCTGATCTTTTGCGCAACACTGGTTTTTTAGGGTTGCCATCTTCGTCTTCTTCGTCCTCATCCTCATCCTCTTCCTCAATTTTGTTCCAAGAAACTTCTTTGCCTACTCCAAAAACGGAAAGCTTAGCTTGTTCATTGCTAGTAATATACGGGTTGCTTTTACCTTCTAACACATCGGCTATATGCTCAGCCTCAAAATTTTCACCTGTTTGTTTAATGGCTTCTAAAACCCAACTAACCTCTTGTTCAGCCTTGTAAGTCGGCGTTGGATGCATGCAATTATCGCAAAAACCACAATTGTCAGCCATGTACTCTCCGAAGTAACCCAACAACTGTTTTCTTCTGCAAACCCCTAAATTGGCATAATAAACCATTTCAGTCAACAGCAACTTCGCATTTTCTTTCTCAGAAATTGCCTTGTCCTTATTGAATTTATCTAATTTTAAAATATCATCGTAGGTATAAAATAAAATACAAGTACCCTCCAACCCATCCCTTCCAGCGCGACCCGTTTCTTGGTAATATCCTTCAAGCGATTTTGGAGCATCATAATGTATAACAAACCGAACATCAGGTTTATCTATTCCCATCCCAAAGGCAATGGTAGCGACCATGACCTCTACCTCTTCATTCAAAAATGCTTCTTGGTTCGTCATGCGCACGTGCGGCTCAAGACCCGCATGATAAGGAAGTGCTTTAACGCCATTGACCAACAATAAATCCGAAATCTCCTCGACTCTTTTTCTGCTCAAACAATAAATAATTCCAGCCTTCCCACTATTTGATTTGATGTAACGAATCAACTGTTTATCAATATCTTTCTTAGATCGGATCTCATAATACAGATTTTTTCGATTAAATGAAGATTTGAAAATCTGTGCATCCTCCAAATTAAGCGTTTTCTGAATATCCTGTTGTACTTTAGGCGTGGCCGTCGCCGTCAATGCAATGATCGGTAATTGATCATTAATAGACTCAATAATGGTTCGAATCTTTCTGTATTCTGGCCTAAAATCATGCCCCCATTCCGAAATACAATGCGCCTCATCAATCGCTACAAAAGAAATATTGGCCTGTTTTAAAAAATTTAAATTTTCTTGTTTATTTAACGATTCAGGGGCAATATACAATAACTTAACTTGGCCATTAATCACCTCACTTTTCACTCGATTAATTTCAGCTCGGGTAAGCGAAGAATTTAGAAACTGCGCATTGATGCCAAAAGCCACCATTTGGTCTACCTGATTTTTCATCAAAGCAATTAACGGCGAAATCACAATCGCAGTACCCGGCAATACGATTGCAGGCAATTGATAGCAAAGCGATTTGCCAGCACCCGTAGGCATTAACACAAAACTATTTTTCCCCTCTAAAGTATTTTGAATGATGGCTTCCTGCTCCCCTCGAAACTGACTAAACCCAAAGGTCTTTTTAAGTTCTTTACTCAGTAATTCTTTTGTTATTGTAATCGGCATATAGTTCAAGTCGGCTGAATTGTTTTGTCCTTTTGTTTTTCTAACGATTTATAATAAACCTCTAAAAAACCTTCTAAATTTGAAATTAAGCAAAAATATCCAATCCACAGCAAAAAAGATTCGTAATTAAGTTGGAATCCAATTTTATCAAGGAATGACGCTATGAACACGCGTTTCAATTCAAAAAAATCGCCTTAAATAACTATGATTGACGCGAATTATCGCATTCTGTTTGAGGATTGTACCAACATCTCATCTTTTCTGATCAGTCGATTCGCGATCATATTGGCCAATAAGGCAACCACCATCGCATAAAACCCTATCCCGTAAGCTCCTTGGTTTTCAGGCTCAAACACAGGCATCGCTTGTTTGAAAATAATCCAGAAAGTATAGGCCATCGAACCGGCAATTAGCAATGAATTGATAAGGCCAAGGGTCATTTGGCGCATTCTGTTTTTAAAGGAAAAAAGGATGACAATCGTCAAGAGGGTTGATGCCATTAGTAAAAGGGCGAGTGCAAGATGAGAATGTTCGGCGACCATGGCCCCATTTTGAGAGATCCTCCATTGGATATTCGTTAATTCCGCACTTTGCCCTGAAATACCCGTTTTTGTCCAGATGGGCCAACCATATCCCACAAAGCTTTGCGCTAAAACAACGATGGCTAAAAAAATGGATTGTGGTCTTTGTATCATGGTAAATCTTATTTTTAAACTGTAAAATTAATTATTTTCTTGAAATTGTTTGGCAGCAATTTTTGCAGAAGATAGGCATAGCGGGATTCCACCTCCTGGATGAACACTTCCCCCAACCCAATATAAATTTTTAATGGCGGATCGATAATTCGGATGCCTCAAAAAGGCAGCAAACTTATTATTAGACGCATTTCCATAGAGTGCTCCACCTGAAGAGGATGTTCTACTTTCAATCGTTCGTGGGTCTAAAACATCTTCAGCAACAATGTGAGGGGCAATATCAATTCCTAAGCATTTTGTGATTTTTTGAATCACATTTGCTCGTGTTTTTTGAACCAATTCACCCCAATCTTGCCCCTCATTTGCTGGGGCATTAATCAAAATAAACCAATTTTCACAACCTTCGGGGGCATCCTCTGTGGCTACTTTACTGGAAATATGGAGGTATATCGTTGGGTCATCCAACAACGTTTTTTCTTCAAAAATACATTTGAATTCCTCTTGATAATGATCTGAAAAGAAAATATTATGAACACCTAGGGCATCAAATTTTCGATTCATCCCCCAGTAAAATATAACCCCGGAGCTTGACCGTTCTTGATTCAAAAGCTTTTTGGGGGCTTGAATTTGGGGCAGTAAATTTTTATAGCTTGGCCTAATGTCCATATTACTGGCTACGTGATCAAAGGCAAATATACCTTTGGCTGTTTTTATACCTACGGCTCGCTGGTCCTCAGTCACAATTTCCTCCACCTTTTCATTCATCCTAAATTCGACCCCTAATTCCTTGGCCAATCGGCATAATGAATTAGTAATGGAAATCATTCCCCCCACTGGCATAAATGCGCCAATGTTATATTCTAAATTTGGTATGACGGATAAAGTCGCTGGGGTTTGATAAGGATTGGAGCCATTATAGGTGGCATATCGATCAAACAATTGAACCGTTTTTGGATGTTTAAATCTTCTCGCGTGGTAGGAATGCATGGTTGAAAATAAACCCAAATTTGGGATGTTCAAATAGCCCCTCATGGCTTTTTTACTGGTCCACGTGTTGAGATCTTGAAGTGAATTTTCTAAAAAAAGTTCACTAATGATTTCATATTTATGTTGGAGTCCCTTCAAAAATGCAGCTATATTGTCTTGCTCCTCTCCTAATGTTTTGGCCATTTCAGATGCGGTTTCAAGTGGATCCGCATGAGTAGAAAGCTGAGTTCCATCGGTCCAAAAGTATTTGCATATTTCGGGTAGTCGGACATAATTAAAATAATTTCTAGGATTTTTTCCTGCGAGTTCAAAGAGTTCATCCACGAGCTTGGGCAAGGTAAAAAGCGAAGGTCCCGCATCGAAGCGATAGCCACTTAAATCAATTTGAGATAATTTTCCACCGGGATATTCATTGGCCTCAAAAATGACAACTTTTTGGCCTAAACAAGCCATGCGAATAGCTAGTGCAATGCCGCCGATACCCGATCCAACTATTCCGAAATTAGCCATATATGCATAAAAATTTCAAAGCACTAAATTAAGGATTTAAAGAATAAACAGCTAAATGTTTTTCCCTCAAACCAATTTCAGTAATTTTGCACAAATTTAATTGGCAGAAGAAAATATGTTACGTACACACACGAACGGAGAATTGCGAATCACAGAGGTAGGTCAAGAAGTGACTTTATGTGGCTGGGTTCATAAATCTAGGGATAAAGGGGGTATGATTTGGGTGGATTTAAGAGACCGTTATGGCATTACGCAGTTGATGTTAGAAGAAGGAAAATCGAGTCCTGAGGCCCTTTCCATTGCAAGAGGTCTTGGTCGCGAGTTTGTGGTAGAGGCTGTAGGCGTAGTTGTGGAGCGATTAGCTAAAAATGATAAATTACCCACTGGAGATATTGAAATCAAAGTAAAAAACATTCGAATTTTAAATCCCGCAAAACTTCCTCCCTTTTTAATTGAGGACGAAACAGATGGGGGCGATGATATTCGAATGAAGTATCGATATTTAGATTTACGAAGAAATCCAATTCGTGAAAGTTTGCGTTTGCGACACCAAGTGGCTAGGGAGGTTCGGAATTACCTGGACAATAAGGACTTTATAGAGGTAGAAACACCTGTATTGATTAAATCAACTCCTGAGGGTGCTAGAGATTTTGTTGTTCCTTCCCGCATGAATCCAGGTGAGTTTTATGCATTACCTCAATCTCCCCAGACATTTAAGCAATTATTGATGGTATCCGGTTTTGATCGCTATTACCAATTGGTCAAGTGTTTTAGGGATGAAGATTTACGCGCAGATCGCCAACCAGAATTTACGCAGATTGATTGCGAGATGTCTTTTGTGGAGCAAGAAGACATATTGAATATGTTTGAAGGGTTGATTCGACATTTATTTTTGCAGGTTAAGAAAATTGACATAGGTACCGTATCTAGGATGACCTACGCGGATGCAATGAGGTGGTATGGGTCTGATAAGCCTGATATTAGATTTGACATGAAATTTGTTGAATTTAAAGCGGAAGGGGTAGATTTAACATCTGGAAAAGATTTCCAAGTGTTTGATTCGGCTAACACCGTGGTTGGAATTTGTGTAAAAGGAGCCGCTGAATACACTAGGAAGCAATTGGACGAGTTGACTGATTTTGTACGCCGACCACAAATAGGAGCAAAAGGATTGATTTATGCGCGGGTCCAACCTGATGGAATAGTGAAATCTTCGGTCGACAAATTTTATAGCGAAGCAGATCTTGCCCTGTGGGCAAATGCGTGTCATGCTGAACCTGGAGATTTGATATTAATCTTATCCGGCGATGGCGATAAAGTACGGAAGCAGTTGAACGAATTGCGTTTAGAAATGGGAACAAGATTAGGCCTGAGAGACCCAGATAACTATCAAGTTCATTGGGTTGTTGATTTCCCATTATTGGAATATGGAGAAGAGGAAGATCGCTGGTTTGCCATGCATCACCCATTTACAAGTCCCAAGCCGGAGGATATTCCTTTGATGGAAGCCGGAGATTTTGGAAAAGTTAGGGCTAATGCCTATGATTTAGTTATTAATGGGGTCGAGGTAGGTGGCGGATCGATTCGTATTTTCCAAAAAGATTTACAATCGAAGATGTTTGAAGTTTTAGGTTTTTCTCCGGAAGAGGCCAAAGCTCAATTCGGCTTTTTATTAGATGCGTTTGAATATGGTGCACCTCCACATGGGGGATTGGCTTTTGGTTTTGACCGACTATGTTCTTTGTTTGGAGGTACTGATTCGATTCGAGATTATATTGCTTTTCCAAAAAATAACGCGGGCCGCGATGTGATGATTGACTCACCTTCCCCACTTGCTCAAGCTCAGCTAGACGAATTGAAAATTAAAACAAATTTGTAAAAAAAAGGCCTGAATTTTTCAGGCCTTTTTTGATTTAATCAAATTCGTAATTGAAGACAGGACTTTTCCATTCTCCCGCTGAAATATTGATTATTTCTTTAATTTCACCTTTATGAATATCAAAAACCCAGCCATGTAGGTGGGGTAATTGATCGTTTTTCCATGCTTTTTGAACAATGGTGGTCTTGGCCAAATTTTGAATTTGCTCTTTTACATTTAACTCGACTAAGGCATTAAAACGAGACTGTTCATTTTCAATGGCTTGTAGTTCTACGTAATGCTTTTCATAGACTTCCTTGATATTTCGAAGCCACTTGTTGATTAATCCAAAATCCTTATTAGTCATGGCAGCCTTCACGCCTCCACAATTATAATGGCCACACACAATGATGTGCCTTATTTTTAATACTTCAACTGCATATTGTAGGACAGACAAAAGATTCATGTCCGTATGCACCACCATATTGGCTACATTGCGATGCACAAAAATTTCTCCTGGATCCGCATGGGTGATTTCCTCAGCAGGTACCCTAGAATCAGCACAACCAATCCATAAGAAAAGCGGATTTTGATCCTTGGATAAATCATCAAAATAATGTGCGTCTACATCAAGACGCTCGCTAGCCCATGCCTTATTACTTAGAAGTAGTTTTTTATATTCTTTCATTTTTATTTTTGTTTAAAATCGACGTCAATACCACGTTCTTTCGCTGTTGACATAAATTCACTAATTAATAATTTAATATCATGATCCATAAAATGTACTTTCGACGCGTCGATGTACACCTCGGAACCGGTAGGTATTTTTCGGAATGCTTCCTTTAAAGATAATTTATGAAGGAAAGTTACATCTTTTTGAAATTTAATTAAGACTTCATTTCCATTGTGGAAGACAGAAAATACTGATTCGTAATTTGTTAAAATAACAAAAATTAAACCAATAAACGTACCTATAAAAATTCCCCACAATAAGTCTATACTGACCACCGCAACGATTGTAGCCATGAATGGAATCCATTGTTTCCAACCCTCTGCGAATATTTTTTTGAATTCTTTGGGATGAGCTAATTTATAGCCGGTGAACAATAAAATACTAGCTAAACATGATAACGGAATTTTATTTAGGTAAAGCGGTAAAAACAGCACGGCGACGACCAATAATAACCCATGAATGAAACTAGACATTCGGGTTTTTCCACCGGAGTAGACATTGGTTGAAGATCGAACAATCACCGATGTTATGGGTAAACCACCGAATAATCCGCTAGCTAAATTCCCCACGCCTTGAGCTACTAATTCCCTATCAGCTGAGGAAATTCGCTTTAAAGGATCCAATGAATCAATGGCCTCTAAAGAAAGCAAGGTTTCTAAACTGGCCACGATAGCCAGTGTGATTGCAATGGAATAAACAGCAGGGTTAGTTAAAAATGTCCAATCGGGCTTTGCAAGTCCTCCAGCCAATTCTCCCATTGAATTGAATATGGGTAAATTAACCATGTGTTCTTGGGAATTGCCTAAATAAAGATCTGGAGAATATGTTTTTAACAACTCATTAATGAGTACTCCCATCAACACCACTCCCAAAGAAGCAGGAATGGCGGATAAAAATTTAATTTTCTGAGTAAACCATGGCCAAGAAAATAAGATAATTAGGCCTGAAAACGCGATGATAAATGCACCAGGTTTTAGGGTATCAAACGCCGCAAATATTTCCGAAAATGTATTTTGACCATCAGAGCTTTGGGTAAACTCAAACTCTCCAATAAAATCTAAATCATCCCCAATCGCATGTGGAATTTGTTTTAAGATAATGACAATACCAATGGCCACCAGCATTCCTCTGATGACAGATGAAGGGAAGAAACTTCCAATTTTACCTAATTTTAACAGTCCTAATACAACTTGGAGAGCACCTGCTAAGATAACAGCTACTAAAAACCCTTGAAAAGAGCCAAGCGTCATAATAGCATTCGCCACAATGATGGTCAGGCCTGCAGCGGGTCCACTCACAGATAATTCAGATCCAGAGATCAAAGTCACGATTACACCCCCGATAATACCGGCAATTAAGCCTGCCATTAAGGGCGCTCCTGAGGCGAGCGCAATTCCAAGACATAAGGGCAATGCAACCAAAAAAACGGCAATGCCTGATTTCCAATCACCTGAAATGATGGATTTAACATAATGATTAATATTCATAAGGATTATTTAGAAGTTCAAAAAATTGAAATTTAAGTAATCAACATAAAGTCGGGCGGGGTAAATTGAGGTTTTAAAAATGGCTTTGATAGCCTGAGTTTTAGATGTATGATCATTACACTTTCTTTAAAATGTATCGATGTAAACGGAAGATCTTTTTTTGAAAAAATGCACTTTAATTTAAATTCGTCCTCATCATTTACCTCGTCATCTTCTTCTTCCTCCTGCTCCGCATTATTTGATGTGTTTATTTGAATCATTGGACCATGTGCATGAAAGCTCTCTTCTGTATGCCAGGTAAATGGAGATTTTGGAACTTGAGGTATGGCAGCAGATTGCACATCTTTGCAATATAACATCATTCCTACTGCCCACATCAAAACCATAAACGAACATAGTAATTTCATTAGTCAAATTTTTGATTATTCTGATAGATGATTTTCCCTTGGGAATCTCGTTCTACCATTAAAATGGGCTCAGATAAGTCGAACTTATCTTTCCCATATCGCCACTCTTTTTTTAATCTTCCACCCGTTCCAAATTCATAAAATTCACGCCAACGGCCTATTTTGACCGAGTCATCTAATTTGCCATCCTCTTTCAAATTACCACTTGGGTAAAATGACAAAAAAGTACCTTTTGCTTTCCCATAATAATTAGGAACTACTTGTTTGATTTTCTTTTTTGCCTCGTCATGATAGGTCAGTTTTGACCCAGCTAAAAAACCACGTTCATAATAAACCTTACTCTCTAACTCATTTTCAGGCCCAAAAGTTTCCCAACGACCATCTTTTGTACCCATGTAGAAAAAGCCTTGCTCCACAACGACATCATTAACGATTCGCTTAAACGGACCATGGCAGATTTGTGCGGTTTTATTGTCTTTTATGGATGAGTTTACGATGCGGGACTGATTGGGATCAAACCACCAGATTTCTTGAGCATAAACGCTAAGGGATTCATCTTCTACAAATTTGACCACATTTATTTCCTCCAGGGTACTTCGGTTTCCACTCCCATATTGACCTAGTCGTCGCTCGGTCTTAATATTGGCATATTCGTCTTTGGCAATGATCTTTTTCTTGATTTTTCTCGCCGCTATACTTGTTTTAACCCCGATATCTTTAATTCCCAGCTCTTCAATAAAGGCTCGACTTTCCTTCTTCCAATCCGCACTTTCTTGCCGAAATTGATCTAACCCATTTTCTAATCCAGTAGATAACCTTCCGCCTAGAATTCCTTTGGACTTAACCGTGGTGTCAATGACCGGCTTTTTATTCGATATAATAGCATTATTTTGGCCGAATGCTATTGAGCCCACAAACCCCAAAAACACAACAAATAAATACCGAATGCTCATTTTAGTTAAACGCACAGATCACTAAAAAATTTCTCAAAAATAGAAATTAAAATGATTAGATGCGTGATAATATGTAATTTGCTTAAATTTTAAAATGTTGTTGGATTAAAAATGATATCAAATTGGAAAAAGAGTCTAAAGTATATGTAGCAGGTCATCGAGGGATGGTTGGTTCCGCAATCGTTAGAAAACTAACATCCTTAGGGTATACTAATTTAATAACGAGAACATCTGCTGAATTGGATTTAAGGAATCAGCAACAAGTACTCGATTTTTTTGCCATTGAAAAGCCTGAATATGTGTTTTTAGCAGCTGCAAAGGTAGGTGGTATTGTTGCCAATAATACCTATCGAGCGGATTTCTTGTATGAGAATTTGGCCATTCAAAATAACATTATTCATTCCTCTTATTTGAATCAAGTTAAGAAATTAATGTTTTTGGGATCGTCTTGTATCTATCCAAAATTAGCTGACCAACCTCTTAAGGAATCTTATTTGTTAAGCGGGTATTTAGAACCGACGAACGAGCCCTACGCCATCGCTAAAATTGCAGGAATAAAAATGTGTGAGGCCTATCGGGCACAGTATGGATGTAATTTTGTATCGGTTATGCCTACAAATTTATATGGGACCAATGATAATTATGATTTAGTTAATTCACACGTGTTGCCTGCCATGATTCGTAAATTTCATGAGGCGAAGGAAAAAGGCGCATCTCAAATGACACTTTGGGGGACAGGATCGCCCATGCGAGAATTTTTACATGCAGATGATCTTGCAGAAGCCTGTTTGTTTTTGATGGAACATTATAACGATTCAACGTTGGTCAATATAGGCACAGGGGAAGATGTAACGATTAAAAATTTGGCAGCTATTGTGAAGCAAATCGTTGGATTTCAAGGCGAAATAGTTTGGGATTCAACTAAACCTGATGGTACTCCCAGAAAGTTAATGGATGTTTCTAAACTTCATGGCCTTGGTTGGCACCATAAAATTACCTTAGAAGATGGCATTAAATTAGCCTATCAGGATTTTTTAAAATTGACTGATGCGCGTAAATAATGTCTAAGATGAAATGGTTCAGTACCTGGTTTGACTCTCCCTATTACCATATTTTATATGATCAAAGAGATGAAAATGAAGCTTCATCGTTCATAAAAGCCATTCATCAAAAGTTAAATACTCCTCAAAATGCCCATGTTTTGGATGCCGCTTGTGGACAAGGAAGACATGCTAAAACATTAAAGGAGTTAGGGTATAAAGTCGATGCTTTTGATTTGTCCCCTAAAAATATAGAGGTGGCTAAGCGCTTTTCAACTAAGAATTTAACTTTTTTTGTACACGATCTACGTGACTCGTTGCCTCTAGCTGGGGTATATGACTTGGTTTGTAATTTCTTTACAAGCTTTGGCTATTTTGATTTGAAATCTGATAACCAAGCAGCGTTCCATTCATTAAGTGCCTCATTGAAGCCTGGAGGAGTATTTTTGATGGATTTCTTTAACCCCAACTATGTTCTTAAACATTTAGTGAGGCAAGAAACAGTGATTAAGCAAGGCATTTCTTTTGAGATTCATCGTTGGGCCGAAGATGGCTATCTATATAAATCCATTGATTTTAAAGATCAAGATTTATTACATCATTTCGAAGAAAAGGTTGAATTAATTTCTCAATCAGATTTCATGGATTATGCATTAAAATCAGGGCTTTCTTTTACCGGGATTTTAGGAGATTATCAATTAAATTCATTTGATGATCAAAACTCGCCTAGAATGATTTTTCTTTGGACCAAGAATTAAGCGATGGAAACTTTTAAAGGATTATGGACAAGTGAAAATAAAGACGGAACTTTTGAAACGTCCCTTTCAGATATACCCAAGAATGTTTTAATTCCGGATCAAGTCCTTGTGCAGGTTTTATATTCTTCCTTGAATTATAAGGACGCACTTTCTTCCTCTGGACATCGAGGCATCACAAAAAATTTTCCTCATATTCCGGGGATTGACGCGGCAGGGATTGTAATTAATGACCCGATGGGCAAATTTAAACCGGGGAGTGAGGTAATCATTACGGGATTCGATTTAGGGATGAATGCTCATGGAGGTTTATCGGAGTACGTTTCGGTTCCGCCAACTTGGATCATAAAATTGCCTAAAGGACTATCGCTTGAAAAATCGATGCAAATTGGTACCGCAGGTTTGACGGCAGGGATGGCTGTGTTGGCTTTGCAAGAAAACGGTATAAGTCCTAATCAAGGTCCTATCGTGGTAAGTGGAGCCACAGGAGGTTTGGGGATGTGTAGTATTTTATTATTGAAACACTTGGGCTATCAAGTCATTGCTATCACAGGGAAAAAGGAGTTGCACGGTTTTTTATCGTCCATTGGGGTCGATGAAATTATTGACCGTGAGGAGTTTTTGGCTGAAAAATCTAAAGCGCTATATTCCACTCGATTTGCTGGTGGAATTGATACTGTAGGAGGAGATACATTCATTAAAATACTAAAAAGCCTCAAAGCCGGAGGATCATTAGCAGCTTGTGGAATGGCATCTGGTGTCGAATTAACCCTGCAGATATATCCATTTATTTTGAGGGGTACCCGCATATTAGGCATTTATTCAGCTGATTCCCCTTTGGAATTGAAGCAAAAAGTTTGGAATAAATTTTCAAAAGAATGGGATTTTCCTTTGGACAAAATTGTAAAAACAATTACACTAGATAAGGCCCCTAAGATCATGCAAAGTATGTTAGTTGGCCAGACCAGTGGTCGATACCTAGTCAAAACAATTTTCTAGTTTTTAATAAATTTCATGCTAGGTTGGTTTACGATTTCTGGTAATCGAACCAAGTAAGTACCAACGGGAATTTTAGAAATATCTATTTTTATTTGATTCACTCCCGGCTCTAAACGAATTTTGTCTGTCAGTAGAACACGCCCATTGATATCAATAATTTCGATGGTATAAGTTCCAGCACTCGCTTGGGGTAAACCAAGGTTTAGCAAATCATTGGCCGGATTAGGAAAGGCAACATACGTTGAAAAAGGATTTTCTTTTTCCGTAGCTAATATATTGACCGTAAATAAATCGGATATCGCGTTACAGCCGTTAACATCTTTCAGAAAAACAGAGTATAATCCACTTTGAAAGGGAGTATAGGAAGATGTGGTCGCGCCAGGAATGACAACTCCATTGACATACCACTGAAAGGTTCCTGTACCTGCTATTTTCATTGTTCCGTTTACGTAAGAAATCGCTGGTGGCAAGGGATTTGAAACAGTTAAATTAAAAGCAGACGAGGTATTTGTACACAATCCATTCCCAGTTGCTTTTACTTTATAAATTCCACTTTTTTTAGCTTCATAGGTTGTTGCTGTCGCCCCGCTTATTGGCACCTCATTTAATAGCCATTGGAAACTTGGGTTATCCGCTGATTTTGCAGTAATGATGACCGAACTACCGACACAAATAGATTGTGTTCCTATGGGACTTATGCTTGCTTCAGGTGTTTTGGCTGTGGTAATATTTACAACAGATCGGGGACTTGGACAGCCCATCGACTTGAATTTCATGTCATAAAAATAATAGTATCCTGAGGTGATGGGTGCTCCATTAAATAGGGCTCCGGTTATCGATAAAATGTGGGGAATCGTGTAAGGATAACCCAGATTTGTGGGTGTGCTTACGGTGTCAGCTAACGTTCTGTTACTGCGAAAAATCGATGCCCCATTGCTGCAAGTTTGAGCAAGGATATAGGTCCCAGGTTTTGGAAATGATAAATTAAGTTCAACAATTTGGCCAGGATCGTTTTTGTCGTCGGTCAGTTGGCTATTAACTTTCGTTGAGTTTGTTTGTGTTCTAGTTGCGGTTAAATCTTTGGTGATGGAAGAAATTAATTCGCCACTTTCATAGTTGAATACGTCAAATGTAATGGTTCCGGAAGTTCCTACATAGACTCTTGCCGACTCCAAAATAATAGGTACTTTGATGTCAAAAATAGGAGCTGGTCCAAAATTTTCAAAATAAGAACCGGAACCAAATTCCTTTTTTGTTTGGGGCTTCATCGATCCCGAAAAATCGTTGTACCCAACGGTATAATTAGTTGAATAAGGAGCAGTGGCCGTAGTCCCTGACGCGGAAAGAATATTGTTGTTGTACCAAAGAGGATAGCCTTGAGATGCGTTTAAATTTAATGAAGAAGTCCCAGAACAGAAGAGGCCAGTGCCAACGGGCGCCTGCGGGTTTTCAATTGTTTGGCTGGTGCTCAACAAATCATTGTTCGCATTTTGGTCCACATCAAGAGAAGAAATCGCTTTAAATGTATACGTTTTTCCTGCAGTCCATTTAGCCGTTCCCGAAACAGTTATTATCTGCTCTATGCCAGCATCTATTTTAGATATTTTACCAGAAAGACTTCCCTGTAAGTTATTGTCTAGGTAATAATTTAAAGTGACGGGAATGTTATTTTGAGATTTACTTCCATAGTTTTTTACTCGCACCTGTAAAGAAGTAAGGCCATTTGTGGCGCAATAACTATTCGTTGGATTAGAAATCGACATGATGCCTACATCATTCGATGCCTGAATGACTTGTATGACATATTCTTCAGATTCACCGGTTCCCAAATTACCACAAACATTAGCGGAGGAATTTCCTAGTTCACTGACAAGCCTCATTCTAAAATACTGATTTATACTTAGGTTAGAAGGAACTTTAAATTTTGTTGTATAGCTCTCAGCAGTCAATAAGTCACTTGCTACCATTGTCTCATTGGTATCCTCGAAGTCCCCATCTTGGTTCCAGTCGACCACTACTTTTACTTTTTTACTAGCGGTACTTGAGAAAGTTAATTTAAGGTCGTTTGATCCCCCTAGCTCTAATGGAATAGGCGTGGAGGTGAAGTCTTGCGTGGTGGATACCGTATTTGAATAGGTGCCAACGGCAAAAGACTTAATTAAATTTTGAGTGGTGGTGGGCGTTATCGCACAGTAGGCTTTTCCCCCAATACCAGATACAATCAAAGAGAAATCTTGTTTTTCGTACCTCAAAGAGCCCTTATGCGAAATTGACAATTCATACGATTTTCCCGGGACAGCCCCTTTAATGATGATTTTTTCAATATTATCACGGATATTATCTCCTGTCTCTGCTATTTTTTCAGGAGCGGCGGGGTCTAATATAAAAGGGAGAAATTTCCCTGTACCATCCGTTATTTTAATATCGAGGTCATTCACCAATTTAGGCTTACGGTTATTTAAATTTTCGCTGTTTTCAGTTGTTTCGGTCGCCCTAGGATCCGTCCATGAAAGCGTGGCGACTAAATCACCTTTCCCAGAAGCTACAATCGAACGTTTATCAATGGTATTTTTTACCAAAGTGCCTTCAGAAATCAAGTTTGATGAACTACTGTTCGTAATGACCTTTGCCGCTTTTTCCATGTCTAAAAGCCCCCAGCCTGTTTTGTAGTCAGGTCCTTCTGCCTCCAAATCCAATGCTGTGTGTAATACGAGCCCTTTTAAAGTGGCTGAGCGCATAAAAGTATTTTTATTTAGACGATTGTATAATTGTTGAAGTAAAAATATTGAACCAGACACTTGCGGG
>Ga0214163_1000144_pt1 | contig 32507 bp, 25 predicted proteins | sample LakMenepilimnion_2_FD_153001 | JGI IMG/M metagenome (GOLD analysis project Ga0214163, IMG submission 153001) | Freshwater microbial communities from Lake Mendota, WI - Practice 15JUN2010 epilimnion v4 | ecosystem: Environmental > Aquatic > Freshwater > Lake > Epilimnion/Euphotic zone | place... | reverse complement strand
GTTCCACCACGACCAGACCTTCATCGGGGTGTAAACCCAACAATAGATAAACCAAGTCGCAAAACTGACGGCTACCGCCGTAGCGTTCGTACCCAGGTACAATAAGGCGATTCCTGCAACAAAGAGCAACCAACCGAAAACGCTCGCCTCGCTCGTCGTAAGTCGACCGCTGGGCAAAGGCCGCTTCTGCGTTCGAGGCATCTTCGAATCGCGATCTCGTTCATACCATTGATTCAACACGCTGGCGCTCGCCGCTACCATGCTTGTGCCTATCATCGCACTGATCCACACCAGTGGTGCCACCGAGATATCGAGAATCCTGCCAGCGAAAACGATCGCAACTGCAACCGTCATCAAAATCATCAAAGTGATTCGAGGCTTTGCAAGGACGAAGTAATCTCGCCACGTCGACTTTTCCCAAACGACTGCGTTCGGTTGCGGTTGGGTCTCGGCGTGGTTCAAGATATTGGCTTTCCAGTAAATATTCGGAGGCTCATCGGCCGGTGACACACTGCTCATCTGGCAGCAGGTTGCTCCGAAATCCTTTGATTATCTAGGTTTATGGTAGACGAAGTCTGGGAATCGGCAAGCGGAACTAGTCGCCTGCCTACGCGGCAAATCAGCCATACCGATAGACTTATCAACAGTGAGCCGGTGGCTTGGTGTGCGGTAACAATCATCGATTCCCAATACCCTTTAGCTGCAATTGCATATTGAGCTAGGCTAGGGGAAAGTCCACTCCAAGGTAAAGCGTAATTGACGAACCAAGTTCCTAGTCCAAGTCCGAGTTGGACGAATAGCAGTCCTACCAGCCAGTTTGCTGGGGTCCGAATTCGGGCGAATTCCGACGAATCGCGAGTACATTCACTTCGAAGGAAATCGATTCGTATCAGCACAGAGATCGCTAGAATTAGAATCGTCACTACTGCGGCAAAGGTTAGATGCAAGTGAACCATGGCCATGAAGGATGTGGGGCTAGTGTTTGGGAGCGCATGTCGCAACTGTGCACCGAGGACCAACTGCGTCACGGTTGCGATCAACAGCAACCACGATGCTCTCCATACCCTTCGGCTTGGAACCCCAGGTCTCGTTTCCCGCCAGGAACCTGATTGAGCCGTTCGCCAATCGGTGGAAGCGGCGATAGCTAAAAAGGAAGCGAATGCGAATACAAGGGGGCCTCCGCAACCATGCAGCATGGCGATGGTTCGCTCATCGAGCACCACCCGAAATCCACCTAGGAGCCCTTGAGCGATGACTGCAAGCAACAACCCCAGGCTTGCCCATCGATACCACTTTCTCGATTCGGTGGTCCAAGCCGCGATGTTCAGCCCAATTGCCAGGAGACCAACCCAAGAGCCGAGCAAACGATGTCCATGCTCGATCAGCAAGTCGAATGGGCCGTAGAGCCAGGTGGAAATTGGGTAGAGAAACAAGTTGTACCCATAGGTTCCAGGCCAATCTGGGACTGCCATGCCCGCATCGTGTGTAGTTACTAATCCACCGACCCAGATCAGTGGAAAAATGAATAGAGTGGCCAAGGTTGACCAGAGTCGCACCGAGCCGAGCGTTGCCTTGAAGTTCCTTTCAAGGTCGTCGCTTGATTCCGTGGCGGAGGCGGGGTGGCTATTGTTTTTGAGGGATAGGTTTTTGCTGTTTTTCATGATTTACTCCCCTTTTACTCCACGCATCACCAGGGTGGAGGATTCAGAGGGCTGCACCTTGTCCTCAGCTTTTTGCATCGATTTGGGATCGCTTGTGTTTAGCGAACTTGCGGCGGCGGATTGAGTGTTTTGAGGAGTGGACTCTGCGATTCGCTGGGCTTGACCAAGTTCCTGGACATATCCAACCAAACACCATATTTCTTCTTCGTTTAAACCGGGATTTGAGTTGCTTGACCGGGCTACCGGAGGCATTGGTGTCCCTTCGATTCCTAATACAATTCGCTTGTAGATCGAGACTGGATCAGATCCTCCGTGGAGGCCTCCCCATTGCAGGTTCCTCGGTTTCGCTATTACCGGTTTGAGGGCACCAAAGGGTTTCATTACCTTCCAAGCCCCTGGCTGCTTGGGATCTATTCCAGCGAGCACGGTCCAGTCTTTGGTCCACTCGTCGTAATCTTGGGACGCCCCATCGCCGCGTCCGCTTGGGCCATGGCACTTTGAGCATGCAGTCAGTTCGCTACCGAAGAGTTCTTTCCCTTTCGCAACAGCCTCCGATCGCTCCTTGTTTTGAGTTGGATCGGTAAGCCAGTTGGGGATGCTTGGCGTGGGAAAAGCTTGATTTGGCGCATCGTTCCACTTTTCGACGACAGAGCGAAGAATGTCCAAGGGCCACTGGGATTCCGGCGTCAAAGGCTCCGAGTCTCGCAGCAGTTTGGTCAACATTCGCCGTTCGACTTCTCCGCGTATTGCAAGAAACTGAACATACTGGCTGAGATCCTCAACGTCGTTGGCAAATTCTTCGGATTCCTCCAGGGCCTGAAAAGATGGCATTGAGGTGCCTGGAATCCCGTGACGTAGGACGTGTTGAAGGTCATCGGCGGTCGGTTTCGATCCCGCCGGAGTCGATTTGAATTTGAATGTGCCGCGGCGGAAGTCGCGAGGATAGGGATCGAGGAACATTGCGGCCGGCCCGCGTCCGTCGCCACTAAGGCCATGGCAAGTCACGCAGTGTTTGCGAAAAATTCCCCGTTCGACTTTGTCTTCTAATCGCCCTACTGGCCCCGCACAGCGTACCACAGCTTGCATATTTACCACTGGAACGTCCGCCACCGGACTCGGCCAAATGGGGGCATCGATGGTTCCAAACCAGTTTTCGAGCCATTGCGAAACCGAGCTCGCGGCAGCTTTTGGGGAGGAATCTGCCGATTCATGAGTTAGACTAGCCGCGTGAAGATCATTCGGTTTGTAGGAAAGAACCGAAGAATTGCACCCTGTAAAGGGAGCTAGCGATAGGGGCACTAGCAAGCACAGAATCTTCCAGCCATTCGATCGCATAGGAGCCGTCGCTTTAGGGATTCGAAAACCACGAGGTTAAAGGATTTTCGGATTACCCGCAAATCCAGCTCTAAGTTTCCCGGAAATCGAGTGGATTCGTAGTGCCAAAATGCCGCACTTGTACTGACAAGAACTTCGGCGGACTTGCGAACCATGCCCCACGATACGATAGTGGGCGTCCCAATCAACTTCCTTTTACCCAAAGACTGCCCAACGGGCCAACGGATGAAATTAAAAAGCTCCCCGGAAGACTTCCGCGTCGACGAGATTACTCAAGTTAAACCCTCGGAGGGCCCTTTCGCCCTTTATAAGCTCAGCAAGCAAGGGCTCGGTACGCCGGAAGCCATCGCTGAGGTTCTAAGCCGTTGGAATCTAGCTCGCCACCAAATAAGTTACGGGGGCTTAAAGGATCGGCACGCTACGACGGTGCAATATTTCACCATCGCTAGAGGGCCACGCACTGATTTCCACGACCGCTCGATGAGTGTCGAATACCTTGGGCAGACATCTCACCCATATCATGCGAAGGACATTGCGGCCAATCGATTCGAGATTCGGCTTCGCAAAATCGATCCAGCGATTCGTCCTACCCTCGAGCAGCGAGCCGATGCTCTCGGAGCCTTTGGGGCGATGAACTATTTTGATGATCAGCGGTTTGGCTCACTGGGTGAATCCGGCGAGTGGATAGGCTTGCATTGGTGCAAAACCAACTATGAACGGGCGTTGTACCTTGCACTCGCCGAACCCAACCCGCATGACCGTCCGCGAGAAAAGGAACAGAAAGAGATCCTTCGAACCTACTGGGGGCAGTGGGATAAATGCAAAGCGATTCTCGATCGCTCGCATCGCCGCAGCATCGTTACCTATTTGGTCGACCACCCAGTTGATTTCAAGCGGGCTCTTGCACTTGTTCGTCAGGATTTGCGAGGCATCTATATCTCTGCATTTCAAAGCTGGATGTGGAATCGATGGTTGTCGAGTTTGCTCGAGGAATTTAACGATCAAAAAACGCTTCATTATTTGGACTCTAAATGTGGTCCGCTCGCACTGCCGAACTTGCACACCCAAGAAAAACAGTCGCAATGGAAAACTCAGTGGAACCGTTCGCTTCCGCTCCCATCGGCCCGGCAGCACGATTGGCCCGAGGGGACTTTCGAAGCTCTTGAGTCACTTTTGGAACCGCTGGGAATCACCGTACGGGAATTGCGTTTGAAGTATCCTCGAGACACGTTTTTCTCGCGCGGGGATCGCAGCATCGTGCTGCGTATACCCCAATTCGAAAATACATGGGTGCCTTGCCAATCGAACCCGGCATTGCTCGACTGGATCTTGAAATTCCAACTGCCCAGAGGTAGTTACGCCACGATGGTGATCCGCCAACTCTTTACAGCCGGCAACAGCGTCGAAGATCCCGATGAAGCACCAGACGAACAGACCGACGAGACTGAGGATGGAATGGCGGGCGGCATGCCTGTCGAAAAGCCAATGGACTAAACAAAAAATCAGCTCGATTCATAGACGCATCGCGAGTCATCAACGCATTGCAAGGGCATTTCAGAAGCCAGTAGACTGAAACAACGAAGCGATACCTAATACACTCAAGGAACTTTCTCGTGACTCGATTCGATGGCGTTATTTTTGATCTCGACGGAACCTTGCTCGACTCCTTGAATGACATCGCTAACGCCGCGAACGCTACGTTAGCCAAACTGCAACTCCCCATGTGGCCAATAGCAAACTACAAACACTACGTCGGCGATGGAGTTCGAGTCCTCTTCGAGCGTGCCCTCGGGGCCTCTGCGCAAGTACCTGGCGTGCTCGAACGATGCTTGGAGATTTATCAAGGCGAGTACAACAATTCTTGGGATCGTGAGAGCACACCTTATCCGGGAATTCTCAAGATGCTTGCTTCATTGCATCAGGCGGGCTTGAAACTCGCCGTGCTCTCGAACAAGCCAGAACCATTCACCTTGAAGTGCATCGAACGCTTCTTTCCAGAAGTCCCGTTTGACTTAGTGCTAGGGCACAGTGAACGATTCCCCCGCAAACCCGACCCCGCAAGCGCGAAGTGGATCGCTTCTGAATTCTCATCTGATCCAGGACGTATCGCATACGTTGGAGATACGAATACCGACATGCAGACCGCTGTTGGTGCAAACCTATTCGCTATAGGTGTTACTTGGGGGTTTCGTACAGAAACTGAAATTGTGGCAGCGGGAGCAAAGATAATCTGTCACAACGCCGATGAACTTGAATCGGCGATCATCGGTCCAAAACGAAACAGCTAACGTTGCGCATGGCAAATCAGCCAGGTCGCTTGATTTCAAATAGATCAGTGCTGGTGCACCAATAATCCCCACCAAGCCGTGCGACTGCCGATAGCTTGCGAGGATCGACTTTTCCATCTTCACCAAGAATCGCATCGTCAAGGTGGAGCATCAAGACCTCTCCGATGACCAAGTTTGCTGAAATCGGACCATCTCCAATCGGAATGATTTGCCTTAATCGACATTCCATCGCGAATGGAACATCTGCAAGTCTTGGTACGGCGATACGTTTACTTGGTAGTGTGCGCAATCCGAGCATTTCCACTTCGCTCTCCTCGCTCGGTATCATTGCGCTCGATGCATTGATGGCTTGAACGTCGCGTTGTGTAGCTGCGTGAATCACGAATTCACCCGTCTGCTCGATATTGTTCAACGTGTCCTTCTTACCACCGGTTTGCGTCAGCACCGGTGAAAACACGACCACCGGCGGATTCGCACCGAAGGTGTTGTAAAAGCTGAAGGGTGCCAAGTTCACGACGCCCGTGGCAGATTGTGTCGTAACCCATGCGATCGGCCGTGGGGTCACTAAAGAGACCAACCATTGGTAGGTCTGCATCACTGGAGTTTCGGAAATATCGATTTGCATCCGTGTGGCTTCGTAATCTCTTTGTTTATAAACGATATCTAAATGGACGAGTGTTGTTGATTCTTCAGGTCCGATCGTTAACGCTTCATTACGAAATCATCGAAGCACATCAGCATCCCGGCCACCACGCTCAACGCCGCTAATTCCCTTCGGGAAGCATCATCCTGCATGAGATCGGCCGTAGGTGGCAAATCACCCACTTTCAAGTATTCACTTGCCGCTTCTGGATTGCTTGAGAAATAAGCCCGTTGTTCAACAAGGCACTCCATCGCAATCGTTAATTCTTCTTGGGTCAATGGGCGATTGACGATTCGAAGTGCGATCGATTGGAGCCTAGTCTCGTTCGCTTGGTTCGAATCACTCGACTCGGTGCGAGTTGCCAGCAGCGAAGCTTGTGCAATTTGCCGTCCTGCTTCGATGTACTGTGGGTCATTGAGCAATACGAGAGCTTGCAATGGTGTAGTGGTCGTTTCGCGGCGCGCGGTACAAGTCTCGCGGCTTGTTGCATCGAAAGCCATCATGCTCGGGGGTGGTGCCGTCCGTCGCCAGAATGTGTACATACTTCGGCGATAAAGTCCCTCCCCCTTTGCTTGAGAGTAAGACTTACCCGTGCCAGCTTCTTCCCATACTCCAGAAGGTTGATAAGGCATCACCGATGGCCCACCGACTTTTCTTACGAGGAGATCCGAAGCTGCTAAAGCAGCATCCCGGACTTGCTCCGCGCTTAGCCGATGCCTTGGGCCGTGAAACAGAAGCTTGTTCTCCGGATCGATCGCTTCCCATTGCGAGTTGCGTGGCACCGAGGATTGCTTATAGGTTTCCGAAAGGACAATCGATTTGCAAAGACGTTTTAGATCCCAGCCGTTAGAGATGAAATCTCGAGCAAGCCAGTCAAGTAGTTCAGGGTGGGATGGGACAGCCCCTTGGCTACCGAAGTCTTCAAGAGTGGCGACGATGCCTCGACCGAAGAAGATCGACCACCAGCGGTTGACAGCAACGCGTGCGGTCAATGGATTGGAATCTTCGAGCATCCAGCGAGCTAGGTCCAAGCGATTCGAAGCACCATCAGCCGAAGGGATAGATGCTGCTCCGACATTCGATGGAGGAGAGGCGGAGACTTGATCGCGGGGGGAATCATATGCACCGCGCTCAAGGAGGTGCGTTGGTCGCGCAACGAGGGCGTTCGACATCGTCATAATGTAACGCAACGATGCGTTGTAATCGTTTGCCGCTTTGCGTTTAGTTTCAAGGTCTGCAAGCAAACCCTTTGCTTCGGGAAGGTTGTAGAAAAGTGTCGGACGTCGCTCCGCAATCGCTTGCTCAGCAAGTGAGTTTCGTTCGATTTGAGCAACATCAGACTTGGCTTGTAAGTAAACCTGCGCGATATCCCAGTCGGAGAGTTCGCTAGTAAAGATTCTCAAGTCGTCCATCGCACCGTCGCGGAATCCAACATCCCGGAAGCGAGCGCCTAGCGAGAACTGTACCGAACCGGCGTTCGAGTCTCCCCATTCACCTCGGTAGCGGAAATCGCGCGTAAGTTGATCGCGGAGTGTTTGAGTTTTGCATGGTGAGCCGTTCACGAAAATTCGTAATCCCGATGCGCGGCTCGAACCGTCATAAGTCACAGCTAAATGAGTCCATCTCTGGACTGCGATCGGCTCAAGGGATTCAATCCGGATTGCATCGCCCGGCCAGAAATGGATGAGCGAGAGTTGAGGTCGGCCTTGTTCGAGTACAAGCTGCATTCCCCGAAAAGCCGCGTCCTCGGCAGCGACGCTTTGATGCGCGATCACAACGCGGTTTGCATGATGATCGGCTTTGAGCCAAAGTGAAAAGCTGAACGGAGTTTCGACACCGAGTTGGTATTGAATTGATTTGCCTTCCTCGCTCGGATGGGGCAAGTTCAGCGCAAAGCTCTGAGCATCATCGCCATTGAATTTTGAGCCTTTGCCGACGGGACCATCTTCGAGTCCTTCTAAGGGGAACTCCCAAGTGGGTTTTGGGGGGGATTGTTCAAGTAGCGATGTTACCGAGGGGAGCGATTGCTTAGCGATCCACTTTTGAAGGGCTGCGTGGGATGATTCGCTTGCGTTGCGCAACTCGGTGATTTTTGTTTCTTGATCGGCGTTTGTGAGTGCAAGGGCTGGAGTCGGTGTGGCACGTGTGAAGTGTGAGTAGAGTCCGTGTTCGTCGATATCAGCAAAATATGCGGAGAGCGAATAGAATTCTTTTTGCGAAATAGGATCGTATTTGTGATCATGGCAACGCGAACACTCAAACGTTAAACCCAAAAACGCAGTGCCGGCTGTGACAGTCCTGTCTGCAACGTACACTTGCCGAAACTCTTCTTCGATGCTCCCTCCTTCGTTCGTCTGACGGTGGAGTCGGTTGAAGGTCGTTGCGAGCCGTTGATCGAGCGATGCGTTTGGAAGCAGGTCACCGGCAAGCTGCCAAGTCAGGAATTGATCGTAGGGGAGGTTGTCTCGAAAGGCTCGAATAACCCAATCCCGCCAAGGCCAAACATCCATGTTCACGTCGGCTTGATAGCCAAAGGTATCAGCGTAGCGAGCCACATCGAGCCACATGTTCGCCATGCGTTCGGCGTAAGCTTCTGATTGAAGTAATTGGTCAACCAGTCGCGATTTGTTTTCGGGTGACGGATCTTTCGAAAGAGAATCGATCCATTCAGGAGCGGGGGGCAAGCCGGTAAGGTCAAGGCTGACGCGACGGAGCCAAGTTAGTGGATCGGTTTGCTTCGCGGGAAGAAGTTGCTGTTCGAGAAGTTTTTTCAGCACCCAGCGATCGATCGGGGAGCGGTTCCAGGCTTCGAGTTCCGACGCTTGCATGTGGGAAGTTTGATCGTGCCCGATGAGAGTTGGCGGGATTTGTTGATTCGGGATGGGGACAAATGCCCAATGGGGTTCGTAAGGAGCTCCTTGTTCGATCCAGGATTCGAGCAGTTTCCGTTGCGCGGGGGTGATAGATTTGCCCGTTTTGGCAGGGGGCATTTGCAAGTCCGGATCGTGAGAATCGATACGTTCAAGAATGCTGCTTGATGCGGGACGATTAGGGGTGATGGCACCGGCAGCCATGGCAGATTCCCGGTCGTCGAGCCGTAAGTCAGCTTGCCGAGAGTGTTTATCCGGCCCGTGGCAGGCGAAGCACGCGTCGGAAAGGATTGGGCGGATGTCCCGGTTAAATTTTATGGATGCTAATTCTGTCGAGGAACTTCGTTCTGTCGTGGAAGGATTTTGAGGGGCCGCTGCGAGTTCGTTGGGCGCGAAAAGGAGTAGCAAACCCAACAGGATTGGAAATTCACGGACGGCACCGAAGCAGAGTGTGAAGCGATCCGATGGGTGGGCAGATGATAGAAGGGAAAGCATGTGGGGGGATGAAGGTGCGAGTAAGGAACCAAAGAGCCCAAATTGCCTTTAGCGTAGCTTATTTTAGCTGTTTTTTGACAAAAAATAGCGGGGGCGCGAACCGAAAATTCGTGGTTGGGTCTATTGATGGACGAAAGTGCCCTAGCGTTAAGAAACGACTTCGGGTAAATTCCACGTCCGTTCGGGGTGTAGCGCAGTCTGGCTAGCGCATCTGGTTTGGGACCAGAGGGTCGAAGGTTCGAATCCTTTCACCCCGACTTATGTTGCGGTGGTATTGCATACGGTGGTATTGCATTCGTGTGGTGGTCGCGTGGACCAGTGTGGGTAGCAAGCGCTTTTATTCCAACCCCCGCGTGAGATCGTTGAGATCCTGTGGAATTATGTCGTGTCCTTTCAGCCGATTTCGTTGGTCTGCGTCCAAAACTGGCGAGATGCCGACGAGCTGGTGAGACCAGCCTTGGTATTTCGGCATTGCTTGAAGGAATCGTGCGACATGCTGCTTGAAGTTATTCACGTCGGATACGAGCTTGTCCGGTGAACGTTTGCACGAACCAAATCGAATTGTTTCGGTCGTCTCATTGACGGCAACCAGGTCAAGCTCCGTATCCGCCTTATCCCAGAAACCTTGAACTCGATGGGTGATGGGGAAATCGCTTACCCCATTGCGACTCCGTTCCTCATAAAGCTGGCCCGCCAGTTTTTCTAAGGAACCACCCTCGACATCTGCCAGGCGCTGGTCGGCTTCGTCGACGAGTTCCTGAAGCGGCCGAAACGCTATCGCGGAAACCGGATTGGCCAGTGCTGCTAGCCATGAACGGAGGAAATTGTCGGTGACATAGTAACGACTACGCTTTGCTTCTGGTTTGGCAAACACGGGCAACTTGCGTTCGATGAGCCCAAATCGCTCAATAAGAACCTTTAGGTAGCCGCCCACTTGGGTATCAGGATTTCCGCTGGCGTCCCGAATAGCCTGCACAAGTTCGTTGTGCATACGCCCTGGATTTCGAGCAACAAACTTCAATAGCACATCATATCGCCCCCGCAGTTCACGTAAGAACCAATGTTCGGCTTCTGACCGAAGTGGTGACGAACTCTCGAAGAAAATGCGACGGAGTATCGTCTTGCGGTCAGCGGCAAGTACATTCTGCTCGTAGCAGTCCCGATAGAACTTCGGCACTCCCTCGAAGAGGTTCCAAAGAAACAACAGGTGCTGCGGGCTCGGCTCTGCATGATCTTTGAGGATGGACAAAATCGAGCCAATGTCGAGATGCGTGAGGTTGATCGTGTCCGTGATTCGGTTGTAGAGAGGTGCCGTTCGATCTTCGAGCAGGGCCACCATCTCGGTGTGGATCGATCCGAGGACGATCAGCCCACCCCGCACCTTATCCGCCTTTGCCGACAATCGATCCACACTTGCCTGCAAGTACGAGCAAAACTGCTCATAGCCCTTGCGATTGAAGTATTGGAACTCATCGAGGACCAGTATGAAGCCACCTTCAGCCATCGACTCCAGGAGCTTCGCCAGTTGCAACAAGTCAGTCGGACGTGGATGCTGGCTAGCGGGAATATGAAACGTTTCCAAGGCGTCGTTCACCGCCGACAGAACGCCAGTAGGCTCGGAATCGGGAATCTGCACGTAGAAGACCGGCTGGTTGCTCTTGATCTCTTCCATGGCCCGCTGGATCAGGGTCGTCTTGCCGATTCGGCGGCGCCCCGTCACCTTGGCGAAGAACCAGCGTTTACGGTCGAGCATCCGCTCTAATTCCGCAAGTTGTTCCTTTCGACCGTAAAACTTCCAGTCCGCCATGCTAATCTCCAGAGATAAAGCCGCTTTACCAAAGTTAGGTAAAGCCACTTTATCTTAAGTCGTGTCGCATTGCAAGTTCTTTTAATCGAGGATGTTACGGAACACAGTTCTAGAAAAAGATTGCCGCAACCTGGCTTCCCAATTCAGGACTCCGGCCAGGAAACGTTCAATAGCCGTCCTTTCACCCCGACTTAACAAAAAGCCTTGGTTTCCGTTGTGAATCCAGGGCTTTTTTCGTTTTCGTTGCGACCGTGCCGTCGTCCTCGTTCGTTGTGATGACGTGACGTGCCCCCTATCGCGGTATTCGAGAAGCACGGGGGCGAACCCTTTGTGCTTTTCTGGCGTGATAGAGACGGATGCTCTGCCGACGTGTTTGTCCACGAGGGGGCGGATATACTTGTACCGTCCAGCGTTACGGCGCGCTATGCACTTGATGGCCAAGGGGTTGTCGCGGTGTATGAGTCGGTGATCGCGCGAGAAGTTGTGATAAGTTCCAGAAGCAGTTGGCTTGAGATCACGACCAGGGCGCAACCCATTCGAGTGCCATCGGGGAAAAGTCGCACGCCTCCCTGCGGATCAGCCATTCTATTTGTACGAAAATCATGAGCCGAAATTCAGTCCTCTCGGCTCATTGCCTTCTCTTTCTTCCTTTGAAGTTTTTGTTGCAGATAGAGCGCACTATTTCCCATGTTAGGTCAGGGTATTGCGGTCGTAACGCATTGAGGATCACTTTCGTTGGCTTTCGCATTTCGTTTAGTTTGTGAACGTCCTTTTCTAGCTGTGTCCATCTAGCTCTTTTGGGGCCCGCCGACTTGGCGTCTACCGCCGCAGCCGTTGCTTGTTGTTCCTTCGGTGGAGCTTGTTGGACCTCGGTAAACGTTGGCTTGCGATTGGCTTCGATGAGAGCAAGCTCCGTTCCTAGACTATCGATTAGTCCAGGTATAGCTTCGTTTTCCTCGGAGGTGAAACCGAATTTTTTCCACAGCGTCCGACATTCGTCGACCTTGTCATAATAAGCTTCGATCGTCCGCGTTCCCTCAGCGAGTACCAACCCCCTAAGCAGATACAAATACAGATTTAGCGACTTATCGAGATACGTTTTTACGTCGTCAATGTACGGATACCGAAGCTGTCTTGCTCTCGTTCGAGAAATGAGTTCGGCGACTTGCGGTTGTTGCCTCGCTTTGCGATACAACTTTCGAGACTCATCGAAGCGAATGAACGATTCGCGATAGGTTTCCATAAGACGATCGAAAAGCGCCCAGCATTCTTCCGCCTTTGGCCCGCATTCTTCGGGGGACTTTGCACCCGTCAATTGTTCGTGCTTGCCGCAGTTGTAGATATCCTTGAGGTCGACGATTGCGCGATTGTACAAAACCGCGACCGGGTCAGGTCTGTCTTTTTGCGTTGTCATTTTATGAACCCCCATAGCGAACAAAGTTCGATCACTCCGCCGGGGTGTCTGTGGGTACAACCTCGACGGGTGGTCGTTCGGTCGATAGCTAGTCGACCTGCCTTTTTGGAAAAATCTACTCGTTGTCCCCCGCAAGTCATCCTAGGAACTCATCCGACTCGTTGTCGATCGGCTCGCTCTCGCGGCATGTGTCGCGACCAAGTGAGCGATCGCTCGTCGCTGCATCTTGCTTCTATTGGGTAGGTGTACTGAAGACTTCGTAAACCTCATGATACCATCCCGGGTTCAAGATGCTTTCCTTGCAATTCATTGCGAGTCTAATTCAGGCTCGATGGGCTGATAGATGCCTCGATGTAGGATAGAGCTCTGGTGGGAATCAACTCGAGCGCCGCTCGTAGAGAATGCCGAGGACAGGTAACAAGCCAGGGGCAGCTACGGAGGCCCCTGACTTCCTCCCATCCCTGTGGCTTGTTATCTGGGGAAAGCGAAAATTCCAAACGCTTCCATCGTAGAAATGTTAGAACCTTATACCCACAAATTCTGCGGAAGAGCCAAGTAAAGAGTTTGTGAAAATGAATCCTTGCACACCCGTCGGGTTGCGCGCGACGGAAGCGATATTTTGCCAAGTTGGTGACGGTGCACTACTTTGACGAAGGGTGAAGTCAAATGAGAATCCCAGGAAGACGAACGACACGTACAAGGCTAGTGCAGTCTGAAAAGTACGTTGTTGCAGTGGAAATTGAAGTGGTGATTCCTGATGAGGATCCAAGTGAGCCTTGTTTGGAGCCAGAGGTTGTGGAATTCCTAAAACAGGTAAAACTTCATGCTGACCAAGGGGATTTTGATTGGCTTATTCAGCATGGAAAGGTTTACGAAGCAAAGGTAGCCGCCTAGTGAGATAGCCAACGGCAGGTGGAAATGAGCTACATACTCCCCATGGCAGTCGCCCCGATTTTTTTCAGAATCAAGCCCTTTGGCTAGTACTTCAATCGGCTTTTCCATTTCTACGTAGGCTGCTGACGCCTGCCAGGGCAACGTAGCAGTTAGCCGCGACAATAGGCCTACCCGGTCAAGCGCTAGGAAATTGATCAGTACACTTGTATCTGTAATAACGATGGTAGTTTCCATCGATGTCCGTCCTTGTCGATGGATCTCTACGTAGCTTCCGCTAAGTGAAGCAGTTCTTTCGACGGTACACCTAGGAGTTTACTTAGATCTCGCATCTTGCCGCTGGAGATTTCCTCCCGCCGAAACGCTTCCAACGCCAAGTGAACGACCTGGCTAACGAGTTCCCGGTCTGGAGAGCGAGTTTCTTTGCCATACAAATCGTTCCACAGTTCCAGCAATTCTAGGATCCGCAAGCCAAGGTTCTCCTTCTCTCGCAGTTCCTCAAATTCCGAGGCATTCACTATGGATAAGCTTTTCATCCGAAACAGTGCTGCTTGATAGCTCACGCCGAAATAGTGTGAGAGTGCAGCTACGTCTTCAAAGGTAAGAACTTGGGAAAAGGCGGCTGCTCTGCGAGATGCCTTTACTTCACCACGATCTTCTTCTGCCATCGGATCATAAACTGCTTGGTCAGATACACTTGGACTTGCCTTAAACCGCGATTCTAGGAATGCATAGACGCCCGCTCGCGGGAGCAGGAGAGAAGCTGCAAAGGCATTAGCCCTAACTTCAGTTAGCTTTCTTCTGTCAGCGGCAATTGAGACGGTTGCAGTAGCTTCGCGATCTAACAGTGCGTGCGCGTATTCGTGAGCGTACGAGAACCGCTTTCTTGCCCGAGGATGATCAAAATTTACAAGAATGAATAGACCGATGGAATTGTGATGCAAAAACAGTCCGGACATTTCATCCGGCAAGACGGCTCCGGATGCCCAGATGTTTTGTCCATTGATGAGTTCGGCGATGTCAGCAATTGGATTATGTCCTAGACTCAACCTGCGGCGTTCATTTTCTGCCACTAGCTCACCTTGTTCCACAGCTTCCATAATGTTCTGAGGTTGAGACAACTGATACGACGGCGGACCAGCGTGCGGTGGGCGATCCAACAACCGATCCAATTCGACTCCAGACCGACAGATCTCAAGATATCGAGCAACCTCCGCTTGCCATGGGGCACCGTCACCTTTCGTTTGAGTTGCTCGAAACAACGCAACCAGTGCATCTTCTTCGATCGGAGTGTCGTCGCTCGAAAAAAAGCTCGAAATTGGACAACCAAAGAGTTGTGCTAATTTGCTCAATTCCAAGGTACTCACGGCTCGGTTTCCCGCTTCGATTTGAACAATCGCAGTTCGTTGTAGCGCTAGGCTTTGGGCAACTTGATCTTGGGTGAGGTTCGCGTTTTTACGGGCGTTCTTCAGCCTGGATGCTAGAGCGAGTTGTTCGTTGTGCATGGGTCTCGTCCTTTTATGGGTGGCTTGCAGAGGGATTCCCCTACCACGACCATTATCCCCTATTCGACACTTTTTTGCAATGCATTGACATTTATGTGCGATTATCCAACATTGGTGGCATTGTACCGGCCATCATAGGTCGCTTCCACGCTACTTGCCCCAAAACGCAGGAGTTTTTCCATATGGCTGTTGTCGCAGCAATCAGGCCACTCAGAGATACGCAGCGATTTGCTTGCTTGATCGCCACGAGGCCATTGGACCGCGCAACGTACCATTTGCGCGCTTGTGGTACATCATCCGGAAATTTCTTCGATGTCCTCTCCTGCGATAATCGCTCTGACTTCGAAGTCCTCAAGCCGCTGCATGATCCGCTTGCGCGGTAACTCGTTACCGAAACATGCATAGTTCTGCTTGCCAAGGCGAAAGCTGAACATCGGTTCGGCAAGGACTTCCCCTGCCTTGGTCATCAGTGGCTCTTGTGAAACTTTCACTTTACTCCATAAATCGATCAGCCACTTGCGATGCTCGGAGCCAATAAGGTCGAGTATCTCCACTATGTCGTCCTGAGGACTGATCTCAAATGCAACGGATGGTGCCTCTTCCAAGTAACCAAGGCAATCCTCAATCACGCTGTAAAGCGTCTTCGCACGGGCATCATTCATGCTCTGTGAAAAGAGCGTCAAAACCGATCTGGCTCTTGTCATGGCGACGTAAAGGTTGTTTGCGAGAATGCCTGTGGTCTGTGCTTTAAACTGATCCACTCCTGCGATAATCACCACCTCAGAGTCATAACCCTTGAATGAGTGTGACGTCGTCGCCAATAGCATGTTGCCGCCGCGTTCAAAGGGCTTATTCTTCTGCACCGACAACTCGACGCCCAAACCTTGAAGCCTAGGCATCATCGTATTCTTGAGCAAATTCGGGATGTTGGGACCGTTGTAGATCAGGCAAATATCCGATGGCTGAACCCCTTGGGATTCGATCAGTTCTCTGCAGTAGTCACCTATGGCCTTGAATTCCTGCTGGATACTTTGGTAGCGATGGAATTCCGGCACCGGTCCCTCAATCTGATTGAAACGAACATTCCACCATGGCGAACCGCGACGAGTCGAGCGTTCAATAAGCCCTCGGGCGACTAGTTCTTTATGATCGGGATTCGCATCAGGTGGCTGCAACCGATAAAGGATATTCAGAGCGAATTCCGTGATCGGGCGAGTGCTTCGAAAACTCTCTTTCATCACCGTCGAGCGGCCTCGCATGTCTAACCCAAGCTCCGACCATTTCGGTGTACTACGGCCATAAATGTTTTGAGCGTTGTCATAAAAAATGTTGATCGACCGGCTGTTCTCGTCGCTGATCTCTGCCCGCCGTACAAGCGATGCAAGCAGCTTTAGGGTGTTCGGCCCAAGATCTTGTGCTTCGTCGATGAACAGAGCATCACATCGAGGTGACACCTCGTTGCCTTTTACGCGAGCTAAAAATTCCTCGGCGGCTCTGTCGTAGTCGAATTGGTAAGCGTCCGCAGAGAGCCCCGCTTCTGGTAATAGGACTTCGAGTATCTCCCTAATATGATGCAATTCGACTCTATCCCATGGGAATGCTTCACCGTTAGATACACTTTCCCAAGCCGAGGCAATTGAGTCCCCGATAAGTGATTGCAGCGACCGATTGGCAAACACGGCCCAAATTCGAACATTGGGCTGGTCAGTCAAACGCTTTACCGTTTGCATTAACCAATGTGCCAAGACGACTGTCTTGCCACTCCCAGCAACCCCTCGAACCAAACGGGGTTTGCCATCGAGTTCCAAACCGCAAAGTCGTTCTTGCTCATTCGATAGTACAGGTCGAAGCTCCTTACGTTTCGCAAGCTGATTTCCCAGCAGGTAAGGGGACTGAGGCTCGGCAACGGCTGGAATCCTGTAAGTGGCTTTGACGGGAACCTCTTCCCAGGTCAAGTGTGCTCCACGCTTTCTAGCTACGCGGGGTGAAAGATGACTTAGTAGTGGACGGAGATACGGTTCCTCCATTTCAGCCCGACTTGCCAGCACGATCACCGCTTCCCGTGATCTGCTCAGCGCGACATTCACTAGACGCTTCCACTCATCGTAGGCCCATCCGTAACTTCCAGCGTTCACCGAATCGAAGATAACAATGTCCGCTTCAGATCCCTGCTGGCTATGCACTGTTGAAGCCATCCAGCTATCGAGACCATTGCTTGCGAAAAACGAATGGATGTCTTTGGCTTGAGCTTTGAATGGTGAGATGAACATTCCCTTCGCTGAGCGAAGAGTGGAATCCGTGAAGAGCTTCTTCAGAATCTTTGGAGTTGCAGTACGAACCCAACTGCGATTCCCCGGTCCACGTTCGGCACGAATCGATGGTAAGTCGTCGGTGTCTTCGTCCAGCACATACCAGATTGCCCTTGGTTGGCCAAAAAGAACTTCTGGAAGTTGATACTGACGCCCCGCAACACCCGCTGCCGTCGTCAGGAATCCATCGTATTGGAATCGAGAAACCACATTGCACACATCGGCGTGCATTCGGTGCTGTTCTCGCAAAACATGAACGCCTTCAGTGGTTTTGGTGATTTGATCGAGATGACTCAAGCCACTTCTCGCGAGCCAGTTCCCTTGGGATGGTTCGAGTATTCGACTGATTCGGCTAATAGGGGCAAGTTGTTTGGAATCTCCAACCAACACCACTCTGCGACTCGCTAATAGCGACAACGCAGAGATAGCAACACGGGACATGAGTCCCGCTTCGTCGATAAAAATCGTGGTGAAGGGGGCTTTGCCTTCGTTAAGCTCTTCCTTGACCTCGGCTTGATTCAGAAAAGTGGATGCTTTAAACGCCGTGCTCACGACGACTTGCACATTGCCATCGAGAAAATTTCGTTTGGCTGCGTCAAGCATAGCCTCACGGATCTCCTTAATCCTCATTCGAATGACTGCCTTCGCTTCAGGTTCCAGCGCCTTTGCTAATTCAATGGACAACGCTTCGATCTGTGCGAGGAACTCTGTTTCGGTACCTTTGAGCAAGGCCGTCAGACCATCGCTTTGAAACTTATTGCAGGAGGCTCCTTTACCTATCCTGCGAATTGCCCCTTGGTTCAGGTCGATCCCCAAGGTTCGAGCCGCCCGACCAATCGATAGTGCGGCCGCATCCGTCGCGCGATTAGTAGTTGAGACGACGAGTATCCGTTCTGTCGGATCAGTTAGAACTGAGGCAACCTGCCTGCCAGTCGTGTAGGTCTTTCCCGTCCCCGGCGGTCCCCAAAGCACACTCCACGACCTTGCCCACCATGACCGCATCTCTTCGAGCCCAACGTCACTTGCCCCAATAATTTCGGGGTGAATTCCCCCGGCTGCCGCAGCGAGGCGACCCGGAAGAACTTGGCGAATGACTTCGAAGGAGGGTTCGTTGAAGACCGCATCCAAGAAGGCTAGAAACTCAAAGGGACGGACGTAAAACGAGCCGCAGCGAGGAGGGAATTCCGGGGTGGCGACGACAATGAAAATGCGCCCTGTGGCTTCATCAACTTCGAGCACTTCCCCAGACCAGACAATCGAGTCATCAACATCCGGATCCAAAGACCCGTGCTGATACATATCTGCTTGGTCTTGTTCAAACTCCTTAAGCAGCAGTGGACGAAAAGCTACGGCACCTTCCCAAGTCCAATCGAATTCTACGGCGTGTCCTATTTCCAGTTCAAAGATCGTACCGGACTCAGATTCAGATACCATCCTCACTTTGCGACAGCGTAGACGTTTCCATTTAGCGGCATCTCGGAACTCTCTTCGAATCGCTCTGCGTGCTGCAGCAAGGTCGTTTTGGTCGGCATCGGCAAAGTCAAGTTCGATAGGATACTTGGCTTGTCTGTAAGCAAGCTCGTCTTCGTCTATCGATTCTTCTTGATCCACTGCCTGTTACCCGGTTTTCTACAGAACCTAACCACACTTCGTCGCTCTCGATGGGTCCTGCTTTGATTGCTCGAAACATCGCCATACTGTAAATTACTGATCCAGTTTAATCAATCATCCGAGGCACGCACGTCGGCAATGACCCCTTATCACAGCCAATATTGGGCACATCTGCTTACCCTCAAGGGGGCAATTCGACGGCTTGCGGAAATCGATTTGCGTACTCAGGCAGTAAATCTGTTCACTGAATTGGTTGGCACGACTTCAGGATGACAAGAGGAACTCAAGGAAAGAAAAGTCCGTTGCTCATTTTAAAGAGCGGATAGTTCAAATCTAAGCATATCGAATGATTTCTAGGCTAGTAGACCGTTGCCGTTTCGAAGCGATCGCGTGCATGTAAGTGTTTCATTGCGTTTCCTGCTTGGTTTCCGAGGCAAGAATCTTGTCAATCGATGCCTTGAGTTTTGCAAGCTGTTGCATTCCCACCAGTCGCTCTCGGATAACCCCTTGGGCATCGATGATATAGGTTGTTGGTGTCACTCGAATACTATTGAACGGTGCTGGCCAATCCTTTCCAGATACCAGTCGATACGTAATCTTTCTCTTCTTTGAATAAGACTCCAAAGTCGATTTCGATTCTGCACTGATACCGATGATCTCCAAGCTCTCCTTGCTCTTCTGGTTTGCAATCTGTTCAAGAAAAAACATCTCGACGTTGCTAGTCGGCAAATTGGTCGCACAAAAATTAAGTACGACCACCTTACCTCGCAAAGATTCCAATGGGATCGCATCCCCTTCTAAAGGCTGCAGCATGATGTTAGGTGCGTTCGTTCCAATCGAAGAGACTGGCTCTGCATTCGCCTTCTGAAATTGCTCATTGAGCTCTTCAACTGTCGCTTTGAACTTCTCAAGTTGCTTATTCGTGTAAGCAGGTGCTAGCCACTTTTGAGAAGCGAAGTAACTCGCGTAAGAGGCCAATGCCAAGCCGGTGAGGATGATCACAAACGGTTGTAAAGATGCTGTTCGACTTCCTGGATTCTCACTTCGATTACTCGAGTTGATTGCTGCGTCTTCAGATGAGGAAGCTTCGTCGATTGAATGATGCTTCAGAAGTCGCAACAACCGTGTTACGGGGCGGCTGAACATGGCAAGCAGCACCATGATGCCGAAAACCCCAATCTGTGGAAGCATCATCCATAGTCGAAAAATTCTCATGTAGAAACGCGATAAGCTTGGAATAAACGCAGGTAAGTAATACAACGTTAACCAGATCGCCAGCCATACCCCTCCCGCAACCAACAGGAATCGCAACCCTGAAGAAACTTTCTCCCATCCCCGCGTATCTGCCTCACTCGTGTTTTGCAGTGTTGATGCAGCGTTTGAGTGCTTTGATACAACCCAACTTGCAAGCTGGGCTAGCATGCCAGTAAACAACCACGCTTGGATAAACGGAACGATCGATGGGTAGCCGAAGTTGATCCCGGAACCATTTAGCCAAGAGGAGGAAAGATTACCGAGGTATACGACCGAAGGCCAAAGGTAGACCAGAGTAGTAAAGATCAAAAAAGCGACTCCCCATGGAATTACTTTCGATGCTCGGGGGGCTGTCATCGTCAATCCGACTCCAAGGATCATCGCTATCTGCAGGACAGGATACACCCACTTTAATAGCTGCCCGGTGAGGCTCATCAACGGAAATACATCCTTGTAACCGGCGGCCATAAATTGGGGCAATACATTCGCAACGATGAGCAATACAGCCATCAAGAGAATTGAGTAATAACACGCCGCGACACCTTTTCGTGTCCACTGAAGATTTGTACTTGCCATGGATTTTGATTAACTCCAGCCGGAGAGCCCTAATTTCATTGAGAAAACAACCGTAGGGTGTCTTGGCTCATAAGTTCCGCACTTAAGGCGCAGTTTTGTGAAATAAACTCGTGCGGGGGGGGGAAGCTAGGTAGCGGTTAGATAGGTATCGGTAAGCTAGGTCGAGTTTTCCAGAAGCGAGGACTGATTAGCGGCTAACGGTTTAGGTGATCGAATCGAAGGAATTATTCCGATTAAGGGGATATTACTTAAAGTAGCAGTTTTAAGGCTTGCTCAGGGATAGGTTCCCGCGAAAGGATCGCTCATGCGTACGAAGCTTACTAACAAAACGATGAGACGATTCCAACGAGCTCTTAGGGGTAGCCTAGCAGCACTGATCGTGGCTTCGGCGTTCACTGCCAATGCTTTTGCGCAGTCGATCGAGTCGGATCCAGCCCCGCCGCGTGGAGAGTTCACTGCGCCGACTTCTGATGAACCACCCCCGCAATACCTGATTCCGGACGTCCCGCCACAGATCACGCAAAGTCTCAATGTCGATCAGCATTGGATAACTATGACTCCAGGGTTTGTTGTCATCGGGGATTACAACGCGTTCGGCCAAGACGCCGCGAGTTTGAGCCAAGTTGGAAAGCAGGTCGATCAGTTCGATGACCGAGCGATTCGATTCATGGCCAGAGGGAAGATTGGGGGAGAATACAAGCTGGGTTACTTGCTTGCAGCAGAGTACAAAGGGTTTGATACCGATCCTGAGCAATTGTGGAACTTGACCGATTTGGCGGTAACGGCCCCCATCGGAGGACCAGAGACAACTCTATCGGTCGGTAAGCTAAAAGAAACGTTTGCTTATGAAATGGTTGGCGATGCAGCGAACTTGCCTGCACAAGAACGGGTGTTGAGTCCATTCTTTGTGTCTCGAAATTCCGGTATTCGACTGAATCGGGTGCTTGGAGAAGACCACCGGGCGACTGCTGCGATTGGTGTTTACGATCAAGATTGGGGAATTGCGCCGTCGAGTTTCATCAACAACGGGACCGATGTAACGTTTCGAACGACTGGATTGCTTTGGGATCTCAATGAAGATCGCGATTACTTCCATGTTGGGTTAGCAGGTCGATACAACATGTCCTCCGATGGACAAAATCGACTGAAAGGCCGGCCCGAATCGAATGTGACCAGCAATTACGTCGATACCGGCGGGATACCGGCGAACTACGCTTGGAACTTCGGCTTGGAGCTTCTGTGGAACCGTGGGCCGTTCTCCGCATTGGCTGAGTATATCCCTAGTTGGATCAATACGAATACTTCAAGCAATCCTGATTTCTATGGATGCTACGTGGTTGCAAGCTGGGTTTTGACAGGTGAGTCTCGTCCGTATGACCGAACCGTCGGTTATGCACGCCGGATCATTCCGAAGCATCATTACGGAGCTATCGAGCTTGTAGCTCGTTTCTCGAATGTCGATTTAGAGGACGACATTTTTCAGGGTGGGGAGTTTTATAAGACCTACTTCGGAACCAACTGGTGGGCCACGCGTCATGCGAAGTTTGGCATTGGCTGGGGGCATACTTGGCTGGATCGCTTTGGGACCATGGGTGAGACCGACCACCTTCAAGTGCGAACCCAGTTCGTCTATTAGGCGATTGTAGTTGTCGATTCGGTGTTATTGGGCTTTAGACCGATTTGCACTTATGGAATTTCGCTGATCTGCGTAGAATAACGTTCTTATTACACCTAACGTGCGGTTGCTCATTATCGTCAGAGTTCGCTCGGCGGTATGCTCAATAACAGCGGTTTGCTGAAGGGCTTTGAGGCGTCTGTGTCTATCACTTTTTCCGACCTACCGATCATTCCGGAAATTCAGTCTGCGCTTCGGACGTTGCAGTACGTTACCCCTACTCCGATTCAAGCTGGCGCGATTCCACCACTTCTCGCTGGGAAAGATTTGCTCGGTTGCGCTCAGACCGGTACGGGAAAAACGGCAGCTTTCGCCATCCCGATTCTCCAAGCGATCCATCAACTCGATCAGTACGCTACTCGGTGTCAACCGGTCGGATTAATCCTTGCGCCAACCCGCGAGTTGGTGGTCCAAATTTCTGAGAATATTCGAGATATCGGCCGGCACACAAAAGTCCGTCACACAACGGTTTTCGGTGGGGTAGGGCAACGTCCTCAAGTTGCGGCTTTATCCAAAGGTGTTCATATCGTTGTCGCAACCCCGGGGCGATTGCTGGACCTGATCTCGCAAGGTTATTGCAATCTCGAAAAGTTGCAGTATTTCGTCCTCGACGAAGCCGATCGGATGCTCGACATGGGTTTCATGCCGGACGTTCAGAAGATTGTGCGACTCCTGCCCCGAAGACGACAATCGGTTTTCCTTTCCGCGACCATGCCCGCTCCGATCGAGGCTTTGGCAAGCACGCTGCTTCATCACCACGTCACCGTGATGGTTACTCCTCCGTCAAGGACGGCGGACAGAGTCAAGCAGACGGTGATGTTTGTCAATCGAGATAACAAACGCAAGTTGCTGGATCGATTCCTTCAGGATAACTCGAAATCAAGGGTTCTTGTTTTCGTTCGAACCAAGCATGGGGCCGACAGGTTGTTCAAGTCCTTAATGGATGCAGGAGTTTCGGCAGAAGGAATTCACGGAGGGCGTTCGCAAAACGCAAGGCAGCGAGTCCTCAATGGGTTTCGCGATGGCAAGGTTAGGGTATTGGTCGCAACCGACATCGCCGCTCGAGGAATCGATATCGACGATATCTCCCATGTGGTGAACTTTGATGTGCCGCTTGAAGCTGAAGCGTATGTGCACCGAATCGGCCGGACGGCTCGCGCGGGAGCTAGCGGCGAGAGCGTGACCTTCTGCTCGAGCGATGAATTCAAGTACCTTCAAGAAATTCAAAAGACGATTGGGATGAAGATCGAGGTTGATCGCGAGCACCCCTTTCACTCCACGGATGCGGAAGATCATGAACTTCATGGTCTAACTAAGCCTACCAAGAAGGGCTCGAATCGAAGGGGGCCACGTTCCAAGCCGAAGGAGCCGAGTGGACAGCGAACCGAGACGGAAGCGAGTCCCAAGCGTCGTCGTTCGATAAGTGGCAAGGTGCGGAAGATCAAGCCGCGATCGAGTCCAAGTCGCTCTGGGGCGAGTCGCCCAAAGTCCTTTGGTAAACGCGCGAAGCCCAAGCGATAAGCTTTGCACTTACCGGCCGAGCGTTGCGAGTACAACTGGCAATGTTCTCGTGCTCGTTCTCGTGCTCGTCCTCGTGATAAGATAACGAGACCTGTTTTGTTTCTTTCAAAGCTAGGTCGTTACTTGAACGAGTATAAGACCGCTCCAGGCGGCTTTCGATTACGAGCACGAGCACCGTTTCACAGAGCACGAGTACGGCGCTGAAGCAACCGATCCAAATCAATTCCAGCCACTAGCATTCCCGAAAAACCATCGCAACTTGGCGATGGACGTTCTTATCAGTGGCAAGCGAAATCTCACGCGTGCCACCATGATTGATTCGATTGCTTGATTCGATCTGTTCACCTCGTACTCGTGCTCGTGCTCGTGCTCGTACTCGTAATTCAGATAACGGGACCTGTTTTTTATCTTTCAAATTTAGGTCGTGACTTGAACGAGCATACGACGACTCCAGACTGCCTTCGATTACGAGCACGAGCACCGTTTCACTGAGCACGAGCACGGCGCTGAAGCAACCGATACAAATCAATTCCAGCCAATAGCATTCCCGAAAAACCATCGCAACTTGGCGATGGAAGTTGTTATCGGTGGCGGGCCAAGCCGAACCCATTCCACCTTGATTGATTGGGTATACAGGTATTGAAGTTGTCAAAATGACTTGGATTCGTCGCTACCGTCCTCGTCCTGTTAGCGCTCGTTTCCGTCTTCCTGAGCTGGATGCAAGAATGAAACCAATAAGTGCTGGCTTCTGAAATGAAATGCCTTGAGATCCAAAACTCTCGTTGGCAGTTTCAATGACAATCTCGGAGCAATTTGGATTGTTAGAGATTTTCAACGCACAAAGGTTAATTAGTGCATGGAGTGGCAATACTCAAGTGTCGGAAGTCGGAGCGTCTGGTGAGCACGTAAAGCTGACTGGGTAGGCTGTGAATTGTGGGGGTTTTGAGGGTTTTAGGGGTTTTTTCGATTCTGACGGTTGCGAGGATAATTTTTCCGGATAAAGTCTCAACATCCGGTGAGTTGTGCTTGAGTTTTCACACTTCTAGATCCAATCGAAAGGTCGCCTGCTATGCGTTTTGTTAATTGCCTTTGTCTTCCCTTAGTCACCATGGCTCTTGGGTTGTTTGCTTCTACCGTGTCGGCAGGGGTCGTCACGTATGTTACTCCTTCGGGCGCCGCGAACGGTTCATCATCAATTCAATCTGGTACCACATACACGACGAACTTAGGTTTAGCCTTCAAGACCGGTCCTTCTGGCCCTTTTGATATCGACTTTGTTACCCTGTCGTTGACTTCTGGGGCATCAGCCGCCAGTGCGTCTTTCAAAATTTCGATTCATGGAACGGATAATGAAATTGCCTACTCGGCAGTTGCCAGTAGCACTCTCTACGCGAGTGACACCGTCACTGTCACGACGCCGGTAGCTACAAACACGCCTTTTGACGTGACATTTACGTCGGCCGACATTCCTAACATCACAAATTTCCAACTCCAAGCGAATACAGCTTATTCAATCATCCTCAACAGTCAGTCGGGGGCGGGGATCGCCCTTCGAAGGACTCAATTTCTAGCGGACGGGACGACGAATGGCTTTTACACGGTATCGAGTGGCTTCACGATGCTCGATACTTTCAGGAACAACACTCCCAACTACTCGAACTCTGCAGGTAGTTACCCAGCGTTCCATATTTCGTTTGGCGGGACAGCAGGTGCACCGGTTCCAGAACCGACCACGATGGCTTTGTGGACCCTGTTGGTCGGCGGCGGTCTTGTCCGTAACTATCGCAACAAGAAATCGCGTTGCTAAGCCCGAGTAGGGTTTATCGCATCCGGTTCTTGGATGCCTTCATGTGACATCGGTGAAGCGGTTGGGATTTTGAAATTCCGACCGCTTCTTTCTTTTGCGCCTCATCGAACGGATCCGAGCGCTGTTGCCTCGTTGACACTTTGGGTTACTATTTAGAAGCTGCTTCCTCGTTGACGCCGAGTGTTACTGGTTCCGTGTTTAAAAGCAACCGTATATACCAGACTTTACAAATTCAAGGAGTCCATCCCGCCAACGATAATCCACTCCTACGTCGTATTTCAAATGATCTAATTGGAAGGTATTGGCCATCAGGAATTCGGTAAATCGTTGCGGGTACTTTTGCCATTCACAAAAAAACAGAAGTTGGTGAATGTCGATTCCGGAGTAGTAGATCGTGTCGGATTGTGGTTTGTTAGCTAAGCAGATGGTATCGCAGTACCTTAGCTCGTCCCTTAGTAGCTGGCCAAGTTGCTCGTCTTTTACATCCCAGAACACGGATTCCGTCATCTTGTCGATGATTTTCGCTTGCTCGCTCTTGGCATCGAAGAAAAAGTAGAAATTCTCCATGCTCATTCCCGCAGCGTCTTGTCGATAGGCAATTCCAGAGGAAACTGAGCTACCGGGGTTTCCGATGTAGAGATGGGCAACGTCGAGTCTACCATTGTTGGATGCGACTTGTTCATCAAGATCGAACGAGAACATAAAGTACGGTATTGACTCACGAACCGGCAATGGACTTTTCAAGGCACCATCGGATCGGCCAAATAGGTTGCTCCATGATCTGTGACGATTGGTGCGATCGTAGTCGTAGATGTAAATCTCCAACGTCCAGCGGTTGTCAACGCGTTTGATACCGTAAACGGACTCATACAGACCGTGAGTAGCTTGAATGTCTGCGATTGCAGCACAAAGAAAATCTCGATGCAACTGCTCAGAGATCGCAAAATAAAGTAAGGCGCTCGGTCGAAGTTTACCTTCCCCGTTATCAAGCGGGGCATAGTCCCACGAGCAGTAATTTCTGTATTTTGCGTCCGAAGTCATCGGCACAAAGATTAACTCATGCACTCTTTTATTCCGATCGTTGTCCAATGACCCCATAGCTTTTGATCTTCGAGCAGTATTCCGTTTATACTGACAGAGAAGTTTACAGGATACAATTTACGAACATTGTAGAAATTAGCACATTCATGCGAGCTGGCAAATCCATCCAAGAGCTCATCGCGGAATTCATCGCAATGGATGCCATCGGCTTGCAGGCGGTATTATGGCAAGCCAAGGATCGTGGTGTTGAGTTCGACCTCGAGCGTTCCGTGCGGGTTGATGCTTCTGGGGTTTTTCCGATGCGTCTGCTAGTTTCGTTTGAAAGCCGAGCGTTCCATCAGGCGTTTGCCCCCGATTTGTTCTTGCCGTTCACGTGGATGAACTTACGTAACGAGAACCTAAACCGACTAAAGACTTTTTTTCCAAAGGCTTGGCGAGTCCATTTCGGCTGGGAGTTAGGAGAGCATGGATGGATAGGGAAAATTTATCTCGAATTGCATCCTAGGGAAATTGTTGACAATGACGTGGCAACCAGCGGCCGCTTTGAACCAGGACAACTTCTTTTCTTGGGATACAAGTGGCCTTTGAGTGGCACCGCATCGGCCGTTGTTTCCAAGTACAAAATATTGACACACTTACCGGCAAGAGAGGCGCTTGAAGTATGGAGAGGATCGGTCGAGCAAGTAAGTCGCGAGTTCGTAGCGGAGGCGTACCAAAGACTAGTTGAGCGTCTGGGTGGTAGCTGTCCAGAGAATCCTGATCTACTTGTGCTCGAGGTGGCCGATGAGGGCTCCCAGCGAGTTTCCTATGACATCAATCTTTACGATCTTGAGCAATCCGTTGAATCGATCCAAGATGTATGGGTCGCACTGATTACTAATTCGATACCGGATTCAGTGCAACAAGCCTACAGACGGTATCTTGGGTCGATCGCGCAAGAGCGAGTCGGGCATATGGCCTGCGGTCTTGACCGCAGCGGGGCAACTTTTTGGACTTTGTACTACGGGGCGCGTAGAGTCGTTACACGCTAGGATGCGAATACAATCGGGGAATGGGGATTGTGTCCTCAATAGTTCTTCACGCAGGTGAAATAAACATATTGAAGTAACTGGTTTAGATGTAGAAACCGAAGGGTCGATAGTGCTGCCAGCATCGTATCCCTAGTTCCATGGTCCCCTTGGGGCTTAGGTTGGGAGACCATACCTTGGTAGGATGGTGACGTTTGAAGTGTCCAGTCTTGAATCTGCGGCGCAGTCAATCCGACTTCAATAATCTCGTTTTGCATGGAATCCATGGAGTACCATGGATCGGGCCAAGGAGCAAAGGCAGACAGGAGGAGCGAGTGTATCGATCGCTTGGTGAACGCTTCTGTATCGTTTACTTGTGGTCCCGAATCGCACCGAGCGTTAATGGGGAATTGGAACGACGATTCGCGAAGAATGATGTCGGTGCAAATCAACTGGCCGCCTGGTTTTAGCACCCTTTGGGCTTCTGCGTAAAAACGCCGTCTCGATCCGAAATGAAACGCTGCTTCGATGCAAAACACGCGGTCAAAGGATGCACTTGGGAAAGGGAGAAGACAGGCATCGGCCTCTACCCAGGCAACAGAGTTATGATTTTTTGGGCGGATCGAATTGCAGATCTCAAGTTGCCTAGGATCGTTGCTCAAGCCAACAATATTCATGCGATTGTATTTGGAATTGATACGATCGACCAAGCCACCGAGGCCACATCCAACATCAAGGACTTTTTGCGCGGGGATCAAAGCCGCTTCGCTCAAAAGTCGCTCATCGAATTCCTCTTGAGCCTCCTGCAAAGTCCAGTTCGAGCAAAGCGTGTTTGCCGCGTAATAGCCTAAGTGAACGCAGCGGTTGTGAGTCCCGCGTTCGTAGGAGTCAAGTACATTTTCAAAATAGGGGGGGAGGTCGGTGTCCATGATTACCCCCAACAGTATACAGCATGTTTGCCTTTGGCTTCGGCCATAAAGCTGCACATGGTCCATCGGGTTTTCGTTCCGATTACCTTAGTGACCTCATGCGGATGCGAACCTGAGTCGGCCAAAACCAGATCCCCTGCTTTCAAATCGATCTCTACGTAATCATTGATGAAGGTTTGATCTGTTTTGGCGTAACGAGCTTCATCGATGGTGCTCCTTTGGCCAACTGGTATTCGATGATTGTAGATCTTCAGATTACCTCCGCCATCGGGTTTACCGATCATCAATACAAACGAAAAGAGGTTCTCTTGGATCTGGCTCAAAAGATGCTCATAGGAGGGTCTCCAAGCTTGCTCGTTATCACAATGGATGGGGATGTACCCACCTTGAGCGTGCCCTCGAAGCGTAGTGAATTGGTATTTCGTGTTGATATCTGGCCCAGGAGCAGCAAGGTATTTGCGCCCCTGATCAAGCTTGGAAAACCTTTCGAAAATCCTTTCTGTTCCTCCTGGAATGTCCGCGAAGAGGTTTTGCATGTTTCGAGAAAACATCGGTTCTCTGTCGAAATAATCGAACAGGCTTTCTTCGAGCAGATTCAGGTTTTCACCAAGAAACCATCCGCGAAAGCTTTCTGGAAATCGCATTGAAGTCCAATTCTGTGGTAAGACATTTGCTTCGTCGATTTGATCGAGTCGCTCCGTGATTGTTTCCATCTCGGAAGTGCTATAAAGCCCTCTTAGCACTACAGCGGTCCAAACGCCTTGGCGAAGTTCACGCATGCAGTCGGAATGCTCTTGCCAAGCCGTTCCTTCGAGATCGAGGATTCGTTGCGATGTACTCATGGATCAGCCAGTGTTCATAAAAAATTCAGTGTGCCATGCAATGTTTTCATGGAGGGGGGAAAACCCAAAGGAACTCGCCAATGGCTCCCCCACTTTGTTCGGCTATGGTCGACAAAAATCGGCATTCTTGCTCGATCGCTTCGGCGGTCCAACCCAAGCAAGATCTCATTTTCAAGGAGCTTGGATCATAATTCAGAAGATGTTCCGGTGGCGAGCGTACCATCAACGCAGATGGAAGAACCACGCAGTGGTAAACGCGTAGAGTGCAAGGGTAACTCCGCGCTCGCCAAAAAGTTTTTCGGAAGGTTTCAGGGGTGTCTCCTGGAAGTCCCATGATGATTTCGATCGCCACATGTGCAAATCGAGTCATCTCGGCGATATGCACATCGAATTTTTCTTCCTCGAGCGTTCTTTCCATGGTCGATAGAGTCGTTTTGTCGAACGATTGCAAACCCACGCCAATGAGCGGTTCGCCGACTTGACTCATGAAATCCATATGGTGTTTCTGGATTTTCGCCGGATAAACCTCGCAAATCAATCGCTTGTTGCGAAAGTAACCGGTAGCCTCAGAGGCTCTGGCAAGCTCCTTGAACGCACGTTCGTTGAGGTTCAGACCTGCATCGACCATCAGAGCACCGACCGGGTTGCTGATTTCCAGTGCAGTCAACTCCTCGATGAGGTGGTCTTCTGTGCGAACTCGCTTGGGCGATTCCATCGTTCCCCACTCACAGTACGCACAAGTAAAGGGGCAACCACGGTAGGTTTGAAGTACCGCCAGCCCTCCATGAGGAACGATTTTCATCGCATAAGGAGAAGCAAGTTCGTTGAGGTCACTCAGAGGGCGTACTAGTGTGTTATGCCAGGTCTCCCCGTTCCATAGTGCAAGGCCTGGGATGCTCTTCCATGCGTCCACGGAACGATTGGTGGAACTGACTATTTCCAGAAAGGCATGTTCTCCTTCACCTGTAACCAAAATATCTGCGACCTGCCTAAGCTCCTGAAAAGGCGATTGATTGAACATCGCTGGCCGCGCCGAGGGACCTCCAAACACAATGGTTCTTGTAGCGTCCTGACGGTGCAAACGCCTAGCTACTTGATCAAAAACAGGCAAGGACCACAGGTAAGTTGAAAACCCAACAATGTCAGGGTCAAGTGCAAGGATTTCCTCGAAGAGTTCCTCCGGTAGTGCGTCAACCACATCGAGGACTGCGAGTTCCAAATCAGGTAAATTGGCCGCCCTGAGCGTTGCCTCAACCATTCGAAGCCCATGGTTGGAGATCCTCTCAGGCATCGCAGGATCGCGTTTGGGGTAAAGCCCGATAAGGCAAACCTTTCTGCCGGTCCGTTTGGCAATCACAGTGCATCACCCTCTACCTGAGTTCTACCGAAATCGATCAGACCGCAAAACCTGTTGCTAAGGACGCCATTCGGTGGTTCGCCTTCGGAAACGACCACCAAAATTGCCCCGCTTTACCACCGCACTTCTGAATCTCTTCGTTCAGAAAATGTCTCATCTGAAGGATGTCGGACTGCGACCAACCCACGCATGATTGCATCGAGAGGGTTTGGTGACAAAACTCCATATTCCATTCCGGCTTCCCTCTGGTCAGCAACGCATCGGGAAGTACCAAGCAATGATAAACCCTTACGCCTACACCTTGGCTCCTAGCAAATGCTAGAGTCTCTTTGAATCCTGCCGGGGTGTCGGTCGGGAGTCCAAAGATGATTTGAATCTCAATCGATTCAACCACGCCTTGCAATTGAGCAATCGCATTCTCGAAATTTTCTTTTCCAAACGGTCGATTTAAATTCTTCAGAACCGTTGGCTGGATAGACTGAAGCCCAACCCCTAAGTACGTTGGGCCACAGTCGGCTAGGAATTCCAGATGTTCCGGCTTGATTTTCGACGGGTAAATTTCGCACCACAGTCCGGTCTTTTTCAAAACTCCGACTTTCTTTTCCGCATTGGCAAGGTTTCGAAACGCTTGCGCATTGAGGTTCAATCCCGAATCGACGTCAAAAACGGCCTGCGGGGCAAACCCTGCAAGGGCTTCAAGTTCCCGAGTCAGATAATCCTCAGAGAAACAACCTTGACTGACATCCGCCATTCCCCATTCACAAAAACGGCACGACATAGGACAACCTCGGAAAGTCTCTAAGTATCCGAAGGCACCGTATCGCATGAGCCCCATTTGGTAGGGGGATGGGAGATGATCCATTTTTCCAAGTCCCACGGGCAACGCGCTGCGATACCAACCGATTGGTGTCGGTATTTCAACACCCCCGATAGACTCCAACGCCTTGATCGTGCGTGTGCGATCCTGCAATTCGTTCAAAGACATTGCGATCTGATTAAACGCCTCCTCGCCATCACGGATCACCAGGCAATCTGCATACTGGTACGCTGGTGCGTAGGGCGTCAGGTCCAACAGTGCGCATCGTGCGGAAGGACCTCCAAATACCTGCACTACCGACGGATCGAGCTTCCTTAGATTTCGTGCGACTTTTACCAAACAGTTCGTTGACCAAACGAATAAAGAGTAGCCGATGAGTTGCGGCCGAAAGCGAAGCAACTCCTGAACGTACGAATCGTCATCTTCCGAACCTAAATCGATGATCCGCACTTCGGTATTGGCAAATGCTGGATTCGCGACAATGGCAGCCTGAATACGGTGAATGCCGTAGCTAGGCAGCGTCTCGCTACGCTCTTGGGCATCGACCTCAGGAGTCATGCAAACCAATGCGATGCGTTTGAGCCAATTACCACTCATCGGAATGCGCCTGTTTAAGTGAGGGGTTTTACAACCTGCGTGACCATCCAAGTCATATCGGCGTGGACGATTTGAGTCTCCGCATTGACATTGAAATGCTTCCGCAAAATCGACTCATAAAAAGCTGGGGATCGATAATAGTTCCAAAACATCCAGACAGGAGCTTGTCCGAGCCCAAGAGGTACGGACGAACCTTGAAATTTGGCCCGTTCGATCACCACGAATCGGCCCCCGGGGATCAATTTCCCCCACGCT
>Ga0214163_1000143_pt1 | contig 32534 bp, 23 predicted proteins | sample LakMenepilimnion_2_FD_153001 | JGI IMG/M metagenome (GOLD analysis project Ga0214163, IMG submission 153001) | Freshwater microbial communities from Lake Mendota, WI - Practice 15JUN2010 epilimnion v4 | ecosystem: Environmental > Aquatic > Freshwater > Lake > Epilimnion/Euphotic zone | place... | reverse complement strand
ACGGCAACCGCCGACAGCTTCTCGGTTGTCCGAAATAGTTCGACAACGGCGAACCTGGCCACGAACGACATAGCCGGCTCGGCAGCGATCAATGCTGGTTCAATCGTCATCTCCACTCAACCTACCAACGGAACCGTTACCGTAGGGACCAATGGCAACATCACCTACCAACACAACGGATCGAATACCACCTCCGATACCTTTGCTTACACGATCAAAGATATCAACGGTTTAACTTCCAACCCTGTGAGCGTCCAAGTCACCGTAACGGCTGCTCCAACACCACCGACAGCTACCGCCGATAGCATGACGGTATCCAATAACGGTTCGTCGACTGTCAATCTTGCGTCAAACGATGTTGCCGGTTCCGCGTCGATCAACCCGAATTCCATCGTGATCACTTCGCAACCAGCCAATGGCACCATCACCGTCGGAACCAACGGGAATGCCACCTATCAACACAACGGCACCAATACCACTACCGACAGCTTTGCTTACACCATCAAAGACATCAATGGCTTGACCTCTGCGGCGGCGAGTGTTCAAGTCACAATCAGCGCTGCGGCTCCACAAGCCCCAACGGCGGTCAACGACACTGGTTCTGTCACTGAAGGTGCAAGCGTCACCCTTTCAATCTTGTCGAATGACATCCCTCCGACCGGCGGTTTAGATCCTGCATCCATTGTCTTTGTAGATCTGCCCACAAACGGAACGATCGTCAAGAATGCCAATGGAACCGTTTCCTATTCGCATACGGGTAATGAGAACACCAACGATGTGTTCCGCTACACCGTTAAAGGAACGAATGGCATCGTATCGAACGAAGCTACTGTTTCCATCACAATCGTGCCGGTCAACGATGCACCGGTTGCAAACAATGACACCGCTGTTGGTTTGTTCCAAGGCATTGCCAACATTCCGATTCTAAGCAACGACACCGATGTCGATGGCAATATCGACGTTGCTTCCGTAACGATCGTCTCCCAGCCTCAACATGGCACACTTCAAATCAACAATCTCAACGGTGAAGTCACCTACACGCACACAGGTGCAACGAATGCAAGTGACTCTTTTACCTATCGCGTCAAAGACACCCTTGGACTCCTCTCGAACATCGCCACGGTATCGATCACCATCCAGACTCCACCAAATGCCCAAAACGATCAGTTGGTCGTAACGAAGGCTGGAACCACCACCATCGACGTAACAGCCAACGACACCGCCCCTTCCGGCACCCTCAATAAACAATCGATCGTAATCCGAACCCAACCTGTCTACGGGACTTTGACACTCTTGGGCGATGGCCAAATTCGTTACAGCCACGACGGAACGAATTCCACCTCAGACCAATTCTCTTATACAATCGCCGACTCAAACACTTTGTTGTCGAACACCGCTACCGTATCGGTAAGCATACAAAGCCCCAATGTTGGCCCAACAGCGAACAACGACCAAGCTACGGTTGCAGAAGGTGGAACGGTTAACATCCCGGTTCTTGTAAACGACACCGATCCAGATAATTCGATCGATACCGCCAGCGTTCTTATTGTAAATACACCAACGCACGGCACGGCCACTCTGGGGGTAGGTGGCGTGGTGATCTATACCCACGACGGTTCGAATACCACAGTCGACAGCTTCACCTACCGTGTCAGCGATGTTTCGGGAAGCCCCTCTGGATTGGCAACCGTATCGATTGCGATTACCCCTACCAACGATCCACCCGTCGCTCAAAATGATTCGGCCATCGTTCAATCCGGAACCCCAAAGATAATCAACCTTGCGGCAAACGATAGCGATTCCGACGATGGACTTGATCTCGCAAGCATCGAGATCGTCTCTCAACCGAGTCAAGGTACTTTGAGCGTTAACACCAACGGCACGGTCACGTACGAACATAATGGCTCCACCAATTTGCAGGATAGCTTTACCTACCGCATCCGCGACATCGCCGGTGCTCAATCAAATATTGCGACCGTTCAACTGACGATCGAGAGAACAGCATTGCCACCGCTAACGGCACCTGATTCTGCAACAGTTGACGAAGGTGGTACGGTAAACATCAATGTCCTTGCGAATGACACGGCACGAGATAACCCGATCAACGCAGCAAGCGTCACGGTAGTGACTTCGCCCACCAACGGTACCGTAACGGTCAACTCAAACGGCGTTATCCAATACATTCACAACGGTTCCGAAACCACGGCAGACAGCTTTACCTATCGAGTCAGTGACACCACCGGATTAACCTCGGTAACCACCACAGTGTCCCTCGTCGTAGTTCCCGTTAACGAACCACCAGTCGCAGTCAACGACTCGAAATCGATAGCGTCGAACATCCAAGCCATCATCGATTTAGCCGCCAACGACTTCGACGTTGACGACGGATTGGATCTGTCGGGAATCGTTATCGGTACGGCTCCCGTTCGAGGTACATTGACTATTCATAACGACGGAACAGTAACCTACGTGCACGACGGATCAGAATCGGTGCAGGACACCTTTACTTACCGAATCAAAGACAAATCCGGCGCATTGAGCAATGAAGCAACCGTTTCATTGAGTATCGAATTGATCAATCAACCACCTATCGCCAACCCGGATAGCGCTACGATGTCTACCCCCGGTGGACAGATCGTCATCGACCTTGCCGCTAACGACAGCGATCCGGACGGCGGCCTGAACCTTGGGTCAATCGTCATCAAGACGCCTCCGACGAACGGCACTGTCAGTGTGATCGGGGACGGGACGATTCGCTACACGCATAACGGCGGGTCGTCGACCACCGACAGCTTCACCTATCAAATCCGCGACTTCGCAGGGTTGCTATCCAACGAAGCTTCGGTAAGCATCAATGTCGTACCGTTCTAGGATCGAACCGATCTAAGCTTTCCAAGAACGAATCAAGCTTTGGGCATGAAGACTTGATTGTCCGTAGCTGACAATCGTAACCTTCAAAGGAACCTCCCTGAACAGAGTACATGCCCTAGCAATCGCTCCGAATATCCACTCATGAGGATTTCCAAAGACACCTCCGCCGATGGTCGTCAAATATAGATTGGGGTTTCCACATCGAGCAAAGTTCAACGCTGCTGCCGCAAAGGTAGCTTCATACGAAGCATCGAGTACCAGCCTCGCGAAAATCTCCCACTTCGACGCCGACAGGCTGCTGTAACCTATAGGCAACGCCGATCCGTATACTTGACTGACACTGTGTTTCGTATCCGCTAAAGTCACTTGCGTATCCCAATGGACTCCGATTCGTAACTTCTCTCGAAACAGATCCAAAGCATCCTCGGAGAGACCGCTAAGCTTTTTGACAACGTCATCGAGTCCGCGTGCCGACGGAAGTGCATATCCGTTCGACATTCTCCATAGCTTTCCGTCTTCATTCCCCAAGGCCGCGCCAAGGTCTGCCAAGCAATCGACTTGACACTTTGCCGATTGGCCAATCTGACCGCCAACTGGAACGAAGTAATTGCGATATATGGTCCCGGCACCGCAAGCGATCGCACAGGCTGGCCCTTGTGTTCGATCGTTTTCATATCTCCCCACACCTCGCTCCGGGGTAACCTCGGGGCCGACCATCTCAAGCAGATTGAACTGAGAGGCGACTTGAAACACCGAGTTTGCATTGGCCGGATCTCGATGCAACTGAGTTACGTCGCCAACCCATTCGCCAACTTCCAACTTATCTTTCCGCGCCGTACTCGTACTCACACTCGCGTCTCCAGCCTTAGATTTCTTCTCAGATCCAGACTTACCGATCGACAGCTGCTGACTTGATAGACTCTTTCGGAACTCTCCTAACGAAGCGATCTCTAAACGCCCTGCTTGGTAAGAGGCTCCATTGACCTTTGACGTTAAAATTTCTCCCTCGACGGTAATCCATTCGCGAACCTCATTCGAATCGCGTTCGGTAAAACCCATCAATCGCGTAAACCAATCCTTTCCAGACTTCGATGGTGGCTCTTTCGATTTCGCGTTTCGCGAACCGGTTGAACCCGTCGACCAAGCTTGAACAAAATCCCTTTGTATCCCATGCTCAGGTGACGTTTCTCGTCCGCGTACCTTATCTACAACTCGCAATTTGGCTAACACATCAAACACATTCGCCTTGGTGGCCAAACCACGTTGAAGCAACCAGCAACTCACCACCGTACCCGTTCGACCGATGCCCCCCATGCAGTGAATATAGACTGGCTTATCCGCTTCCAAGGATGCTTCGATCGCAGCAAGGATCGACTTCATGAGGATCTTCGAAGGTATATTGTTATCCTTGATAGGGAATCGAAGAACCTCAACCTCTTGCCCGGCTGCACCAGCTATCTTTCGAAAGATCGGTTCGTACGAAACAAACGGCTCTCCGAATTGATTCGTTTCGTCGAATTCCATCAAGTTAATGATGGTTCGAATCCCCATGTCAAAGAGCCCCTGCAATCTCTCGCGAGATTGAGCCACGTCGGGTTTACCTGCGTACGCTCCGGCAAGTACTCGCTGCGGTTCAACCCAATACACTCTATCCAATGGAGGGGTCGAGTCGGTAAATTTAGTCACAGTAATAACCCTTCGTGTCCAATCCTAAGGGAGGCGTGGTGGCGAGTCGTTCAAGTATTGGATTACTGCCCTAACACGTACGCGAAAATCAACGGGGCTACGATGGTTGCATCGCTATGGATCATGAATTTAGGACAATCGCCTTCAAGCTTATTCCAAGTGATTTTCTCATTCGGCACCGCACCGCTGTACCCTCCATAGCTTGTTTCCGCATCAGATATCTGGGAGAAATAAGCCCAGCGGCGGATATTCGCTTCGTCGAGATCCTGGATCCACATCGGGACAGCACAGATTGCGAAATCACCAGCAATACCACCACCGATTTGGAAAAATCCGATCGGTCGAGTTTGGGATAGATCCTTGTACCAGCGAGCTAAATGCTCAAGCTGCTGCGTACCGGTTTTCAATGCTGAATGGGAAGATACCGTCCCATCCATCACGCGCGCTGTGAACATGTTCCCCAAGGTACTATCCTCAATCCCTGGTGAATAAATCGGAATGCCCGCTTCCTTCGCCGCGATCATCCACGAATGCTCGCGAGGGATCTGGTAGTGCTGCACAAGCTCCTTATCATCCAGAATACGGAACATGTACTCGTAAGCAAAGTATTGCTTCCCTTGATCCGCCGCTTCTTTCCAGTACTTCACAAGTCGATCTTGCATGTGCATCATAACCGTCTCAGGGATGCAAGTATCGGTCACCCGATTGAAGCCGCTGTCACGCAAATCAATTTCATCTTGAGTGCTTAGCGCCCTCCAGTTGTCGATCACTTTGTACTCATTGTGAGCGAAGAGGTTGAACAAGTCTTCTTCAAGGTTCGCTGCGGTACAAGAGATCGCGTGGATTTTTCCAGCGCGGATCATTTCCGCAAGGGAAATCCCCAGTTCAGCCGTACTCATCGCACCCGCCAACGAAACCAACATCGCACCATTGTCGTTCTCAATAAAGGACTTATACGCCTTCGCAGCCGACAATGTCTCTCGTGCGTTGTAATGGCGATAATGCTTCTCCATAAACGCGGATACGCTTGCAGTGGTGCTCTCTGACTTCTTCATCTTAAATCCTTTACTGACCAACCAATGACTAACCGACGCGCACATGAGCTTTGTGGATTCACACCTGCACACCGGAAAAAATTGAACCGGAAAAAACGACAAGGCGCGATTAACATCGCGCCTTGCTCCTAATACTGTTTTAGTCGAGAACCTGGGAAATCACCCAAGGATCGATTTGATTATCATATCGCAAGTAGCAATCGGCTGGGGGCCTCAAGATAAGCGATAATGTCGTTCAAAAACCGTGCTGCAGTAGCACCATCGACCAATCGGTGATCATAAGCCAAGCTCAGTGGCATCATCAACCGAGGCTTGATCGAATCGTCATCCATGACCGTTGCAAGCTTTCGCGATCTGCCAACCAACAGAATGGCGACTTCTGGCACATTGACGATAGGTGTCGAATAAGTTCCACCGATTGCCCCAAGGTTGCTGATGGTAAACGTACCACCTCGAAGATCCGAAACAGCGAAGTCGTTGTTGCGCACTCGATTCGACAATTCGGAGAGGGCGTAAGCGATATCCGGGATCGACATCTTATCAGCATTTTTGAGCGTCGGAACGACCAGTCCACGCTCGGTATCAATAGCGATACCAAGGTTTACGTAGTCTTTATAAATGATCTGCTCATTCTCCATATCGATCACAGCATTGAGCGCCGGATGGTGCTTCAACGCAGTCGCAATGGCCTTGATCAAAAACGGCATCGTTGTGAGCTTGATACCTCGAGATGCATAGTCGTCCTTGCTCGATTGGCGAAATGCCTCAAGCTCGGTAACGTCTGCATCGTCAAAGTTCACTACGCGAGGAACGGTCGACCAAGACTTATCCATTTGATTGGCAATCGTCTTGCGAATCTTCGTCAAGCGATCGACTCGAATCGGACCAAAATCATCGGTCGCTGCTGTCCCTGGTCGTTCGCCGGAAGACTTCCCTGCTGCATTTCTCGAACCGCTCTCAGAACCTGCTCCCGATGGGGCAGCCGAAGGTGCACTTGCGGCAGGTGCCGACGATTGCTTTGTGCTTTGTTGCTGATTCGCGTTGCGAACGATCGACAGAACATCTTCTCGCGTGATCCGTCCATGTTCACCGCTACCGGTCACGCCAGCAAGATCGACTCCGACTTCCCGTGCGAAGCGACGAATCGCAGGCCCGGCAGCGATCACATCGTCATCATTAACTTGTGAGCTGGCAGGTTGCGCACTAACCGCAGCGGAAACCGGTGCTGGACTGACTGGAGCTGGTGCTACAAAAGCTGGTTTTACTGATGCCGGTGCAACTGGTACCGGTGCAACTGGTACCGGTGCAACTGGGGCCGGTGTAATTGGTGCCGGGGTAACTGGTGCCGGTGCAACTGGAGCCGGGGTAACCGGTGCGGCAGTCGCGACAACCGGAGCCGCTTGTACAGGGGCTACCGGAGCAGCAGGAGCTGGAGTTGATTGTGCCGGTGCTGCTGGTACAGCCGCACCCGCAACCCCTTCAAGCGTCCCGACAACTTGACCAACCTTGACCGTCTCCCCTTCCGATACGGTGATGCTCAAGACCTTGCCCGCTTGAGGGCTCGGTACCGCAACTGTCGCCTTATCGGTTTCCAACTCAAACAACGCTTGGTCCTTCTTTACAGTGTCGCCTACCTTGACGTACACCTCGAGAACATCGCCGGACTCTACGCCTTCTCCAAGCGAGGGCAACTTGATTTCTATAGCCATGGGTAATGTATTGATTTCGGTAAATGAGGGTAAGAAAAAGAGCTGCCGAACGACTATGCGTACAGAGGATTGGGTTTTTCTGGATCCACTCCAAGATCTTTAATCGCTTGGGCGACCTCTTTTGCCGGGATCACTCCCGCACGACTGAGGCGATACAACGCCGCAATCGTGACCGAAGCCGCATCGACTTCAAAGTGCCGTCGCAATGCGGGCCGCGTCTCACTGCGTCCCATTCCATCGCATCCGAGCACATAGTAGTCTTGCTCCAAGTAAGGCATCAATTGCTCACCCACTGCACGAACGTTATCGCTCGCAGAGATGATCGGACCCTTAACCCCAGCAAGCACGCTTTCGATGTAACTCTTGCGAGCCGGTTGGTCAGGATGAAGCATATTCCAGCGCTCAACGCTTTGTGCTTCGCGTCGAAGTTGCGTGTAGCTCGTCACACTCCAGACATCGCTCGAGACTTGATATTTCTCTGCGAGTATCTTCGATGCTTCGATAACGTGCCGCAGGATAGCACCTGAGCCGAACAATTGAACTCGGCCTCTGGACTTGCTCGCTTCTTGCGAATTGAACTTGTAAATACCCTTGATAATGCCTTCTTCGACCCCTTCAGGCATCGCTGGCATTTCGTAGTCTTCGTTGTGGACGGTCACATAGTAAATCGCCGTCTCACCTTCTTGGTACAACTTGCGCATACCATCGAGAATGATCACGACGGTCTCGTAAGCCCAAGCTGGGTCGTATGCACGTACGGTCGGGAATGCCATTGCATTCAGATGGCTGTGGCCATCTTGGTGCTGCAAGCCTTCGCCATTGAGAGTCGTTCGCCCCGCCGTTCCACCGATCAAGAAACCTTTCGCTCTCATATCGGCGGCAGCCCAGATCGAGTCACCAACGCGTTGGAACCCAAACATCGAATAATAGATGTAGAACGGAATCATGTTGATCCCGTGCGCCGAATAAGCAGTGCCCGCTGCGACGAAACTGCTCATCGAACCGCATTCGGTGATCCCTTCTTCAAGGATCTGACCATCTTTGGCTTCCTTGTAGAACGCGACTTGATCGGAGTCGATCGGCTCGTACAACTGTCCGGCATGGGCGTAGATACCGATCTCTTTGAACATACCTTCCATACCAAAGGTACGGGACTCATCAGGCACGATCGGAACGATGTTCGAACCGATCTTTTGATCTTTCACCAAACGATTGAGCAATCGCACAAACCCTTGTGTGGTCGAGATCGTCTTGCCATCGAGCTGCACGCTCATGAACTTGCGATAATCCTCCAACGCTGGAGTCTCTGTAACAGGATGATTTGCAGGACGGCTTGGCAAGGATCCACCCAAAGCCGCTCGCCGCTCCTTCAAATACTTGATTTCAATGCTGGTCTCGGGTGGCTTGTAGAACGGAGCATTGGCGACGTCTTCGTCGGAAATCGGAATCCCGAAGCGAGACCGAAACTCGAGGAGTTCCTTTTCGTTCATCTCCTTCTGATTGTGAGCGATGTTTCGCCCTTCTCCAGCCTCACCCAAACCATAGCCCTTGATGGTCTTCGCAAGGATCACTGTAGGCTGCCCCTTGTGCTCAACGGCAGCCTTGTAAGCCGCATAAACCTTCTCAGGATCATGCCCGCCACGCTTCATCTTCTCCAACTTCTCATCCGAGTAATTGGAAACCAAATTAAGCAACTCCGGATACTTACCAAAGAAGTGATCGCGGATGTACTTGCCGTTCATACCGACGTACTTCTGGTACTGTCCGTCGACAATCTCGGTCATTCGCTGTGCAAGGAGCCCTGATTCGTCGCGTTCGAGAAGCGGATCCCAATCACCGCCCCAAATGACTTTGATCACATTCCAACCCGCCCCTCGGAAAACCGCTTCGAGCTCTTGGATGATCTTGCCATTGCCACGAACCGGACCGTCGAGACGTTGCAGGTTGCAATTGACCACGAAAATCAAGTTATCAAGCTTTTCGCGGGAAGCCATCGTGATCGCACCGAGCGTCTCAGGCTCGTCGCACTCACCATCGCCGAGAAACGCCCAAACCTTTTGTCCGCGAGTATCTTTCAACCCACGATCATTCAGATATTCATTAAATCGGGCTTGATAGATCGCCATGATCGGCCCGAGTCCCATCGACACCGTGGGATATTCCCAAAACTCCGGCATAAGCCAAGGGTGCGGATAAGAACTCAAACCACCCTCAGGCTGCAACTCCCGTCGGAAATTCTCCAGCTTCGCTTCCGGCAAGCGGCCTTCGACGTACGCTCGCGCATACATACCAGGCGAAGCGTGCCCTTGGAAGTAAACCAAATCCCCAGCGTACCCCGACTCACCACGCCCCTTGAAGAAATGGTTGAAGGCAACTTCGTAAAGTGTCGCACTGCTGGCAAAGGTGCTGATGTGCCCCCCCTGCCCTTTGTTTTTCTTGTTCGCTCGAACGACCATCGCCATCGCGTTCCAGCGAATGATACTCTTGATCCGTCGCTCGATTTCCCGATTCCCGGGATACGCAGGCTGACTAACCAACGGAATGGAATTCACATACGGAGTCGTCGTCTCCGAAGGGATCACCACCCCGTCGCGCCGCGCACGATTCTCCAATGCCTTAACCAAATACCGAACCCGATCGGATCCCTTGCTCTTGTATACATAGTCGAGAGAGCCTAACCACTCACTCGTCTCCGCGGGGTCCACATCGATTTGGGCTTCGACTTGACCAGATGCGACGAGCACCGAAGGGTCCGCTTCACCAAGGAGTTTTGCGTCCGACATAGATTTCCGATTCTTGAGCGAGGGGTTGTTACGAGCTGGAATATCCTCTCCAGACCGTTTGTTTTAACATGGACGTATTGTCGCGAAAGCCCCCTTTTGATGGAAGATGAATCCAAGGGATTTTCGAAGGATTCCTTCTTGCAAAGGCAGGAAATCCCGCATTAACGCACTTTGGACTCTTCCCACCGACGGGTAATCCGGGACGAATTGACCCGATTCGCCCCTTCCCCCTTGGTCTCCACCCCCTCCTTCGAAGGGGAAGGCCAAGGCAAAATCGCAGCCAATCGCATGGCATTTAAATCCACCGAAGTCTCTCCGGCAGGGGGGGACTGAAAAGCCGCGACTAGATGGGACATCGGCACAACTTCTTTCGGGGTGCACAATGTTCCTTGCTCCAACTTCACCGCCACCGGCGGCCATTGGCTCGGACCTGGCAAGAGCCCTTCAAGCCGCACCCCTTCGGGACTCAACTCGATTCCCAATGCGAACGACTCGATGTTCTGACTCTCCCGCATTTGAGATTCCCATGAAGAAGGTAGCTGCAACCATTGCGAAGCTCGCCGCAACCAAGCCGTACTGGCAAGCCCCTGGGCTACCTGCAACTTACCCTTCGCAAATAAAATTCTGCCATCGCTGAAATTCAGCCGCTCAATACTTGCCATCGCATCACCGCGCAGCACTGATCCCAATGGGCCGGTTAGATCTCCTAAATTGATCCGATCGATATCCCCTTGGAACATCGCGTCCGACTCCTCTACCCCCCAGCGTGCGCGAAGCACTCCACGAAATCTTGCATTCGCTCCCAGCGAACGCATCGGTGGAAGCCACGCATGAAAATTCTCGATCCCTATCCATGACTTGGGCGAAACAATTTCAAAACTTGTCGACAGATCATCCGGAGAGTGACTGCGAACAACTTGCAACTCCACTTCGCCAAATGGCTGATCAGCAAAAGCAAACTTCGTTTGTATCGACGACTTGTCGGCAGTCGGACGCATCCACAATTCGATTTGCCCGAGCCTGATCTGCTCCCCGCCGCGATGAATGCTCAATCCATTAGGCACCGAAACGGCTAACATCATCTCGCGTGTTTGCGGTTTGCACAAAAACCCATCGTGCATCAACTGCAACGACGATTCGAACTGCTCACCATCGAGCACAGGATCTTTCAAGATCACCGACCAACCCTGCGATGTCATCAATCCATCGAGCTTCGGAATCTTGACCAACGGCGCATCGGTCTCGGGATGAAAAGCAACCACATCCTCCGCTCGAAACTGCTCGGGTGCTAACCATTGCAACGATCCGGCACGAACCCGAACTCCAAGATTCGAACCGACACGCGTCTCCCAACTCCGTTTTAAATAGCCTTGATAAGCAGGCGACCAAAACAGAACCGTCATGACCCCCACCAGCACCAACGGCGCGATCCCCCCGACGAGCAATGCTGCCCGCGCTAACGTTCTTCGTGTCCGTTCATGAAACGGCTTTATGGGGATCAATCGGCGAACCATAACCCTCTGCTAATACCCTTTTTCCAGCAACAAAAGCAACACCGCATCCGCACATCCGACCTTGATCCCAATCAAGCAATCCGCGTATCCTCGTCGAACGTCTTACCCAACTTCACCAACTTGTTTCGCTATCAATTCCCAAACCGTACTTTTGCTCATCTGTAGGGCCATCGCGTTTCAATACGATTCGAACGAAACAGCCTTTCGCTTTCAATTAACACAACTCCCCTTCGAGATAAGGAGCTCAACATGGGTCTGCTAAAAGAATTCAAAGACTTCGCGATGCGAGGAAACGTAATCGATCTCGCTGTCGGCGTGGTCATCGGCGGCGCCTTCGGGAAGATCGTCGACTCCATGGTCAAGAACCTCATCATGCCGATCGTAGGTTTCCTAACCAAAGGAATCGATATCGCCAAACTCAACTACACCCCTCCCATCCCAGACGGTGTGAAAATCGATCCGCCAGTCCTAGCCTACGGGGCCTTCCTGCAATCGGTGATCGACTTCGTGATCATCGCCGCCGCGATCTTCCTGATGGTCAAACTCCTCAATGCTGCCAAGGCGCGATTCGAACAAGCCAAAGCCGATGCTCCCCCCGCTCCTCCATCTGAAGACATCCTGCTGCTGCGTGAAATTCGAGATAGCTTGGCGAATCGCAAATAAACGGACTTCAAACACCATTCCTCGGGCGAACTTGCTTGGCCCCCGACATCAGTCCCAAGCCGTACACTCGCTACGGCTACTAGAACCGGCAGAAAATCTTGATAAAGCCGAATAGAGTATCCGCTCGACTGTTGGGACCGCACGGTTTGTGAAATAATGAGCAAGCGACTGGCAGTTTAGCCAACAAGCATCTTTCAACGCCCTTCGGGTCGTTTCCGATGCCCGCTTGCTCTCCTAGCAAACCCGTTTTCTCAATCATGTTTCTCAACCATGCAATCTCACCGAACTTCGCAGCTGGAACGAAAAACAGCTGAAACCCAAATCTCTCTGCGGCTGAATCTCGACGGTTCGGGCCAAAATTCGATCGATACCGGAGTCGGCTTTCTCGATCACATGCTGGTCCTCTTTGCCCGCCACGCCTTGGTGGATCTCGAGGTCAAAGCGATCGGAGACGTGCAAGTCGATGCGCACCATACCACCGAAGATGTAGGTATCTGCCTAGGCCAAGCCTTCCGCGATTGCCTGGGTGATAAATCGGGGATCCGTCGTTACGGCCATATCGTCCTTCCCATGGAAGAAACACTCGCCACCCTCGCCGTCGATTTCAGTGGACGAAGCTACCTGGTGTTTCAAGCCCCGATGCCGTCGCAAAAAATCGGTGAGTTCGACAGCGAACTCGTTGAAGACTTCTGGCAAGCTTTCGCTACGAACGCTCAATGCAACCTCCATGTGCTTCTACACTACGGCCGAAACACCCACCATATTGCCGAAGCCATCTTCAAGGGCGCTGCGCGAGCCATCCGGCAAGCATGCGAACTCGACCCTCGTCAATCCGGTATTCCAAGCTCCAAAGGAGTCCTCTAAGCCAATGACCAAACAACACTTCAATCGATTACTTAAAACCTCCTTGCGCTTCGCTCCAGCGCTGAGCCTCTCGATCCACTTGGCATCCTCGAGCTGCACGCTTGCCCCAAGCTTCTTGACATCAAGCTTCTTGTCAAACAGCGCAATGGCTCAAGATACATCCCCGCAAGGACGCCCCGCAGCAAATCAAACCGCAACAAATCAAACAGGAGCGAATCAAGCCGCAGCAAACGAAAACGCATTCGATGCGAAACTCTTGGAACGCTTCCAAGCTTGGCTCGATGATCAATGCCAACGTCACCCCATGTTTGCAACCTACATGGGGAACCACGATTACGACCACCTCCTCGATGACCTGTCCCCCAAAGCTCGCGCCGCTGAACTAGAACACGATCGTCAAACGCTCGCAGAATTGCAAAAGGACTTCGATCCTAAGAAGCTCTCTCGCAATGCGCAAATCGATCTTGAAATCTGGCAGCACTCCCTTGAATACCGAATTTGGCAAGCCACCGAGCAGAACGATTTCGCGAACGACCCACGCACCTATCTGACGTATGCTTCCGATAGCGTCTTTACCCTCCTGACCCAATCAACACTTCCTAAACACCGCAACGTCGAGAACGCTGCCCGACGCATCGCTGAAATCCCGAAGATCGTCGAAGCCGCGAAAGCATCCATAGGAAATCCCCCACAGATCCTTACTGAAATCGCGATCAAACGAACCGACGGTGCTATCGCCTTCTACGAAAGTGATATTTTCTCCCTGACCGAAGAATCGCCGCAATTGAGTCCTCTGCAAACTCCTTGCCGAAGCGCCGCGACAGCACTTAAAGAATTCAAACAGTTCCTCGAAAAGGAAGTACTTCCTCGTTCCAAAGGAACATGGCGAATCGGGAAAGAAAAGTTTGCTAAAAAGCTTGAGCTTGAACTCGATGCTGGGCTTACCGCCGAACAAGTCATCGCTTCAGCAAACTCCGAGGCCGATCGCGTCGAACGCGAAATGTACTACGTCGCTAAACAACTCTGGTACACAACGTTACCAAATACAACCCTCCCTCCCGACGATGAAAACGGCCGTCGAGAGACGATCCGACGCGTCCTCGCGGAACTATCCAAAGAACATGGCACACCTGAGACTCTCGTTCTCGATGCCAAGAAAACGGTCGATACGATCAAAGAGATGATTCGCTCCAAGCGAATCTTAACGCTACCTGATCCAGATCAGTGCGACATCATTGAGATGCCTGAATTCCAACGCGGATTCTCTGCCGCATATCTCAACCCCGCACCTGCTCTCGATCCAAACGCGAAGAGCTTATACGCCATCGCTCCGCCACCCTCCGATTGGCCCGAAGAACGCCGCGATGCATTCTTCAAAGAATACAACAAATATATGCTTCAGATCCTCACGATCCACGAAGCATATCCAGGTCACTACGTCCAACTTGATTACTCCAATCGAGTGAAATCCCCCATTCGCAAGATTCTCTCCTCGGGAGTCTTCGCCGAAGGCTGGGCCGTCTACACCGAACAGATGATGCTCGATCAAGGCTACGGCGAAGGAGATCTGGCTCTGCGATTGCATCAACTCAAGTTCTACTTGCGAGCCGTCCTCAACGCGATCCTCGATCACTCCATGCATTGCACGGATATGAATGATGAACAAGCCATGGAACTTCTCGTCGGTCGAGGATACCAATCAGAAGCAGAAGCATACGGCAAAGTACAACGAGCGAAACAAAGTTCATGCCAGCTATCGACCTACTTCGTAGGCCGGACTGCCTTCTACAACCTACGGCAAAACGTCCAGCGAAAACGAGCAGAGAACTTCGATCTCCAAGAGTTCCACGAGCAAGTCCTCAACTGCGGAACTATCCCTGTGAAGTACTTGCCCGAGCTGGTTCGCTAAAGTTCGCACTCGTCAAACGCCCGGGGACATTCTCAGCAATGCCCCTGGGCGTTGATATCTTCTGCTCGAGCTTGAACCTCAAAGGGATTATCCCAATAAGCATCCCCACCTCGAGCTTTGATCCAAAGACTGCTTATCAAATACGCAGGTACGAACAATACTCCCCATCGCTCGTACTGACGCACATGGACAATCTCATGCGTCCAAGTGCCATAGAATGCGGCTTCGTCAACCGCCAGTATCGTGTGCCCAAGAGTCATAGCAGCCGCCCCGCCGGGCACCATAGCGTGCTTCAACAATCGCTCAACCGCGGGTCCGACCACCCCAAAAGTCCCGCGATAACGAACCAACTTGCGTTCTCCCCGCCAAGGCACAGCTAAGAACGTCAATCCGATCAAGGTGTAAATAGCGGGCCAAGCGTAACGGAATCCCCTGAACATCACACCGGATATTCTCAACACCGATTTCCGGTTTCGCATGATTGCCATCGACCCCACCATGCGTCGATTAGGACCGACGTTCCGGACTCTTGCTAAACCAACCAAGTCCCACAACCAAAAGGATAAAGGCTAAGAGCACGAAGCTCGTCATCGAAATATCCATTCGATCATGAAGCGATGCAGGGAACCAACTGGCTGATTTCGCATCGAGCATCGAAACCAATTGCGGTTTGAAGTTCATGAACGAAATCAACACCGCCGCAATTGCCCCCCCGGCAATGTAACCGGAACTGAGCAACATCGCGGGGCTGGAATCCTCTTCTGCTGACTCAGACTTGCGATACCGATCAATCACCCAACGAACCGCACCCCCTACGAAAATTGGGGTCGATGCAGCCAAGGGCAAGTACACTCCAACCGCAAATGGCAAACTTGCTACTCCGCTGAGCTCAAGCGTTACAGCAATCAACACCCCAATTAGCACTAAACTCCACGGCAAGCGTCGATCTAGGATTCCATCGATGATCAACTGCATGAGCACCGTCTTGGGCGCATCGAACTTGTTCTTCGTTACGTCATTACCAAAATCATCTTCCTTAAGTCGTCCGTTGATCGCAGGGTCGACCAAGTAAACCGGCGTACCATTCCCATCCAATAAGTATCGCCCCGGTGGTACTGGCTTATCGACCTCGGCTCGCCCCAAGTTCAAAACAAAGTACTCACCCTTGTCCGTCGCATACGGCCCGGTATGAACGGTATCCTTCGCCAACCCATCCGTCGGTAACCGGACTTGAGAATACTCTTTGACCGCATTCTTGCTGTACGTCGAGTTCGCTTCGTTCATCGCCAAAAGGACCAACCCGACAACCAAAGCGCTGGTCAGTGCTCCAATCAAAATCGCAATCTGCTGCGACCTTGGCGTCGCCCCCACCAAATGCCCTGTCTTCAAAGCTTGCGCAGTGCTCCCTCCGTTCGAAGAAGCGATGCAAACCACCCCTGCAATGGTCAAAGCTGTAAGCTTGATCTCTTTGTTGATCTCAACCAAACCAGAACTCCCGAGCAACAACAAGATCAAACAAGTCAGCAACAGAGTTGCAACCGTCATGCCTGAAATAGGGTTCGACGAAGAACCGATTTCACCCGTCAGACGCGAGGCTACCGTCACGAACAAAAACCCGAAGACAACGATCATCATCGCTGCGACAAATCCGGTGAATCCAAATCCGAGTCCAAGCTGGGGGACCATCATCAGCGCAACCACCAGCAATAAACTTCCTGAAAACACCAATCCCAGCGGAAGATCAAGCTCGGTACGTTTGACTTGAACTCCGCTTCCGTTCGACTTGGCGGTCAAATCGCGAAAACTCGTAAACATGGCCCCTAAGATCACCGGCATAGCTTTGAGCATGCTCAAAATCCCACCTGCCGCTACGGCTCCCGCACCAATGTAAAGGATGTAGTTGTTGCGGATCTGATCCTCGCCCATGTCTCGAATCAATTGCGTGCCCGGTGCAACCGGAGTCTCTAGCGAATCTCCGAAGTAGACGATCAAGGGGCTGATGACTAAATATGCCAACACGCCACCGGCGACCATGATGCTGGCGATCCTTGGACCAATAATGTATCCGACGCCGAGCAAGCTCGGTGAAAGCTCCATCGACAGCGATGCACCCTTTAAACCGATCACTTTATGAAGCGAAAGCTTTACGAAATCCCCCCAAAGATGAACCGCTTGCATCAGAAACTGATAAACAAACCCGATTCCGAATCCGGAGAAGACAAACGTCGCCGTCGAGCCACCCTTCTCACCAGCGATCAAAACTTCCGCACAAGCCCTTCCCTCGGGGAACGTGAGCTTATCGTGCTGCTGGACGATGAACGATTGACGCAAAGGAATCATCAGCAGGATCCCCAGCAAGCCGCCGAAGACGCTGATGGTCATCACCCTCACCACGTCGATATCGAATCCGAGCAGCAGAAGAGCGGGCATGATCAACCCGACAGCAAAAGCCAGCGACTCACCAGCCGAGCCGGTGGTCTGCACGATGTTGTTCTCAAGGATCGTCGTCTTACGAATTCCAGTGACCTTGCTGATCGCACGAAACAGCGTAATCGATAGAACCGCGACGGGGATCGACGCGGAGACGGTCAACCCGACCTTGAGCACCAAATACATCGACGAAGCACCAAAGATGATTCCCAACAAAGCCCCCATCACGATGGGGAACCAAGTCAGTTCCGGGATTCTTTGGTCATCTGAAATAAATGGCTTATGAACTTCATCTGTCATGGTTTATCCACGTTCGATTAGTCGATCCCGTGCATCATTCGTCTGATTCTCGGCGTGATCAACCAGATAAGTAACCCGGAAAGGATTGGAATAACGGTATAGATCAAGAAGAATGCATTCAGACCATAAGTCTCCGAGATCGGATCGATATAGCTACCGGTCAAACCGGCAAGATAATTAGCTACCGCAGTGGCGATAAACCAAATGCCAAACATCAATCCTACGAGCTTTAAAGGAGCGAGTTTACTAACGTAGGAAAGCCCCACAGGCGAGACGCACAGCTCGCCCACGGTATGAAAGAAGTACGCAAGAATAAGCCACCACATGCTAACAGTGGCCGATTTCGCTTCGCGGGGGATCCCCGAGCTTCCGAGGGCTAGCACACCGAAACCGATCCCAAGCAAAATCAATCCTAACCCGAACTTGACCGGTGCAGATGGGTTCGCTTTGCTCTCCCATACTTTGCTTAGTAAAGGTGCCAAGGCAATGATGAAGAACGAATTGAGAATCCCAAACCACGAAGCGGGAACTTCTGTTTCATTCTCTTGGATTTTTAAAACCTTGGCGGTGTAAACGTTATCGAAAGCCTTCGCTTGTTCCGCGTCGAGCAGCTTCAGCTTGCCATTCCCACTCTTGTTCTCTCGGTCCAAAAGAAGGATGGAGTCACCTATGTTTAGGGGAACGTCAGACTGGAACGTTCGTTCAATGGCTTTTGCTTCCACGGCATCGTTCGAAGCAACCGTTGCAACATTCATCTCAATCAAATAGGCCTTCATGTTGAATTCTTTATTGAGCATCCACAGAGCGATTACCCAAATCAACACAAAGCTCAATGCGATCGAAAAATTCGACCAAGGAATCTGCTTGTAGGTTGCGGCGATCAAACGAATCAACACGTAAGTGACGAGAATCAGAGGGATGATCGTCAAAAGGGTATTCGCCCAAAAGAAAGCAGTAGCGCTGCTGCCGCTCAACACGCGACCTGTGTAATCTTTGGCGAAAATCGTCATCGACCCGCCGGCTTGCTCAAAGGCCATCCAGAAGAAAATCGTGAAGAACGATAGGATGCCAATAACCACCAGTCGATCTCGAACAACATTCTCCGGTACAGATTGATCTCCACCGGTTGCACGAGCAGCCCCACTACCCCGGATACCACGCTTACCGACCTCACCGAAAATCGGTCGACCTAAAGCAAACATCACCAACCCGAGAGCCATGAAGATACCGGCAAGTCCAAATCCATAGCTCCAGCCGACCTTCTCCCCGATGTATCCGCAGAACAGAATCCCAAGGAACGCTCCAGCATTGATACCCATGTAGAAGATTGTGTAAGCACCGTCCTTCTTGTCGGTTGCGTTCGCGTAAAGCTGTCCCACAATCGACGAAATGTTCGGCTTAAAGAATCCGTTGCCGACGATGAGCAAGCCCAAGCCTGTATAGAACCCAGTGGCATTCTCAACAGCCATCGATGCGTGGCCGAGGGTCATGAGCAATGCACCAAGCATAACCGCACCTTGATAGCCAAGAAAACTATCAGCGATGATCCCGCCGAGAATCGGTGTCAAATAAACCAGACCAGTGTAGGTCGCGTAGAGTTTCAGCGCATCTTCTCGAGACCAACCCCAACCATTGTCGGCAACTTGGCTGACGAGAAACAAAACCAACAATGCCCTCATCCCATAGTAACTAAACCGCTCCCACATCTCGGTGAAGAACAGCAGGAACAGACTCGGCTGATGACCGAAAATCTCGGCAGATTCAGGCTTGATGTTTTCCGCGTTGCTCATGACTTAGCATTATCTCCAACAGGCTGTGCTAAACAAATAGCTGAACAAATTTTCGTAATGGTGCTTACAGGCCGCTTGGCACGACGCTCTTCATCTTCTTCAGACCCAAAGTCGCATTCTCGAGTGGATCCATTTTCCAATACTCGCGATTGAACAACTCAAGCGATAGCACGCCGCGAAATCCAGATGCAAAGACCGTTTTGAGGATCTCTCCGATCGGCGCGATTCCATCCCCAGGATAAACCCGATCCGAATCGTTGATCTTATCGCGTGGCATGTCGGGATAATCGTTCATGTGGAACACATGGATCTTGTTACCAGCAAGCAACCCGAGATCACTGAAGTTCGAACCACCTTTGTACAGATGGTAAACGTCTGGCAACACGCAAGCATCCGGATGCTGAGCCGCAGCCGCTACATGCAATACCTCGGAAAGCTTCGATAGATTCTTGGAAAATCCCCAGACTTCTAACTGTGGCAAACATCCAACTTGCTTTCCTAATTCCAACAATGCTCGGTATCGTTCCCCCGAGAGGTTCAAGTCAACCAAATCACCATCGGTCGCTCCTGCAGGAGGTGCAGCAATTCGCTTGCCACCCAACGCAACGACAATTTCCATCTCTCGCTTGGCTTGCTCAAGTGCTTTTTGATGGGCGGATTTGTCTGCAAGAATCCAAGGAGCAAACGCGATGGAGCTTTCCAACGTCAACCCAGCGTCCGCAATCCGCTTCTTCAAATCGCTCAGAGTTCCACCGCCTGAGGTGTACTTGTCAACATCCCGCAACCAAATCTCCATCGAGTCATATCCCGCCTTCTGCGCGATGGCGACTTGCTCGACAATCGGTATGACTTCCCCATGAATGGTGCTCGTGTTCAAACAGTATTTCAAGGGTCGTACTCCTTCGTTGTTCAAAGTTTGCGGATTAGGATTCGGTTGCGGATTGGCTTGTGCTTCAGTTCCCGCCAAACCCATCAAGACACATGTGCCACCAACCAGTCCACTTCCTAGGAAACCACGACGATCGACAGCACCATCACCAGAGTCTGCAAAAGACGCTTGCTGATCAAACAAACCAGCCGTTTTCGGCTTATCCATATCGGTTTCCTAGATTACTAAATATGAAAGTGAACCCTGTGGCATGAAAACGATTTCGAATCCGGGCATGAAAAATGAAGAGCGAATTGTAACAGGATTTTTTCCCCGCGTCGCAACTTCCACTCACTCGCTCCTCGAGTTCCCTTGAAAAGCCAACAAGAAAACAATCACCATCCCACCCATCATCCAATCACCGGCAATCACAACCAATCCGATCGCAAGCAATGCCGAGCTAATCACCGCGAATCCCCAAGATCGACGATTCACCAAGAAAATCGCTGTTGAAAAATGTACTACAAGTACCCCAAGCGTAACCAATTGCCCCCAAAGACTCGACCTTGGCACCAAACCCATCATCCCCGCCCCTTGCTCGGATAAAACTGCCGCCGCAGTACCATTCCACCAAGCAACCTGCTGCAACATGCTCGTCGCGGCCAAGACCAACCACAAAATCCAGTGGACCTGCATGCACCGCATCGCCAAATTCGCCAACACGCCATACTCAGCCGCAAACGATTCTTTCGGCGAACTAAGGTCACTACCGCTCGTCCCCACCCGACTCGATACCGACCGCCTAACTGCAAACCGGTTCACCCCCGGTTCAATCGCAAGATATAACAAAGCCGCGATCTGAAGCGTCTCGGCTGGGAGAGTCAACCAAGGCGAACGCTGATGGATCATCACCGCACAACCCCAGACCAACAAGACCACCGCTCGACCACCGTAACCGATCACCATCAACACGCTCGCCAACAATCCAGCAAGACATATCCCCCACGCAACCCCGCTTGAACCGATCACATAAAGCAACGACCACCGATACTCGCTTCCAGTACCATCCATCCCTTGCCCTATTAAATAACGCCCAACCGATTCGTTCAGCCAACCATTGCCCGTCAACCAACTCGGAATCCAAAGGCAATGCAGAAGAAACTGCAAGCACATCACTACCCCGAGCGCCATTCGGACGGTGGTGTTAACCGAGTTCGATGTGGAGGAAAACCAAAAAGCATCCCAGACTCGGGCAATGTTGCGGTAAAACTCCAACGTCCACGGCTTGTCAGATCGATCCAACGTCATCCTCGATTTCCAATCCACAAAAAAACTCTTATCTTGCGACCCATTGGTCTCTCATAAACCACAGGTGCTGCAAACCACCGGCTCCGCAACTCATGGCTTACCAACAACCGGAACCGTTCTAGTCGGCTCCAACGCAGGCACCAACGTCGTCTCGCCATCCTCTAATTCAACAACCGCTGCTTCGAAAAATGTCTCCGGCTCGAGCACTTGCCCATCCGCTGATGTGGTCTGCTTGCCAATAAATCGAATCGCTTCAATATCGATCCCCTCTGCCTTCCCTCTCGCCACCAAGGAAAGAGCAAGCAAGCCGATCCCTTCTTCATCGTCGTTGATCGCTAATGCACCGGCGACTTGCATCAAACGTCGCCAACGCGCATCGCCCCCTACAGCCTTCCCCGTTCCAGATCCTTCCCAGCTATTCCAAACTCGACTCTCCCTATCGGATTTGATCGAGACCTCTACCGGTCTGTCGTATGTTTCGGAACCGATCAACGACATCGGAGCAAGTTCCGTATACCAACCAAGGGGAATCGTATAAGCCTGGATGGCTTGCAAAGCGTCGTCCGCCCAAGGCATTCGACGCAAACTGTTGTTCGAAAAGTAAATCAAACCGATCACGAAAAAATGAAAAAGTAAAACCAGTGAGAGCACAAGCTTGAGCAAGCCCCCCATCTTGCCTGAACCCGCTATTCCATCAGCCGACTCCGACTTCCCTGACGCAATATGCGATCCGAGAGAAACTTGAGTTTCTTCTTGCGAGCCAATTTTCCGATCCGGGATAACTTGCCCGGGTATCGATGAATTAAAACTTTTCTGATTAGAACTATTCGGTGACATGCGCCCTGAGTTCGCTTCCTTGCCGTTTCTTGCGGTTGGTGATGAACGAAATTCCGGTCCAGCACAGATTCGGCGAATACTCGATCGAGGCTCCGGCGGGGATTCGACGGTCTGGTTCGGCAGACCATTCGGCGGACTATCCGGCGGACTCGTTCGACTGTGAGAGAAGAAGTCGCTAAAGTGATCCTGGATTGGAATTTGTAATGGTAATCGGATTCCAACATAGAAAAAGCCACAATAACTTCAGGAGCTTGCTATGGAATCCAAGGATTCCCAACCAACAGCATCCAAGGAAATCTTATCTCCACCCCCTCCAATCATTGAATTGGAATCGACAAGTATTCCTTGTTGCCCGGTCTGCTCGGGGCGATTGATCGAAATCCGAGCAAAATTCCAGTGTTCGAAATGCCACCGAATCTGCGAAACATGCTGCGAAGGTGGTCGCGGATAACCGCCGAGGGTAAGCGGGTAACCGTCGCGGGTAAGCGGGTAACCCTTGACGCATTCTGCCCTTGGGGCATAGACTCTAGACCTTTTCCAAGCCACTTTTTCAACGAGGCATTCTTGTGCCAGCGACTTGCGTAATCGGTTTGCAATGGGGTGATGAAGCCAAAGGTAAACTCGTAGACCTTTTGGCTCCAAAACATGACGTCGTTGTCCGCTATCAAGGTGGGGCAAATGCCGGCCACACCGTCGTAAGCGGCAAAGAAGTCTACAAGCTTCATCACGTTCCCTCCGGAATCCTAGCTCCACAAATCCAGAACGTGATCGCTCCGGGTGTCGTGATCGAACCGAACATGCTCATCCAAGAGCTCACCGGTCTCGAAGCGCGAGGCATTTCTCCGCGAAGCAATTTGAAAATCAGCGAACGCGCCCACGTCGTGATGCCTTGGCATCTACTCGAAGACCGGGCGATGAATAAAACGGTCGTCAGCGGCGAGAGCATCGGTACGACAAACCGTGGCATTGGCCCATGCTACCGTGACAAAGTCGGACGAACGTATGCGATGCGCATGGCGGATCTGGTGAGCCCAGAACTACCGAATCGCATCGAAGAGATTGTCCGAGCCAAACGCACGTTGCTCGCTTCTTTGATCTCCCCAGAAGAACTCGCAGAACTCGATGCTCAGAAGATCACCGCCGTATGCCAAGGTTGGGCTAAATCCCTCGGTGGAATGATCGGCGATACGACTTACTTCCTCCATGATCAACTCGATGCCGGAAAGAAACTCCTTATGGAGGGAGCCCAAGGCTCCTTGCTCGACATCGACCACGGAACCTTCCCATTCGTTACCAGCAGCAACGCATCGGGCGTCGGGGTTTGTAGCGGATCAGGCGTTCCACCACGGGCTATCGGACGAATGATCGGGGTTGCGAAAGCTTACTCCACACGCGTCGGCGGCGGTCCGTTCCCAACGGAACTAACAGATGAGACCGGTAACAAAATCCGCGAAATCGGACGCGAATACGGCACCACTACCGGTCGCCCTCGCCGATGCGGATGGTTCGATGCCGTCGCCGTTCGCTATACAGCACGCTTAAGCGGTGCTGACTACCTCTCGCTGATGATGCTCGATGTCCTGAGCCATTTCGAAGAACTCAAAGTATGCGTCGCATATGAAATCGACGGCGAACGAACCGATCGACTTCCATGCCAACCCGATCTTCTGCGACGTTGTAAACCCGTCTACGAAACCCTTCCGGGTTGGAACCAAGACGTAACCGCAGTTCGCAAGCTTGAGGATTTCCCACTCAAGGCTCGGCAGTATATGGATCGCATCTCTGAATTGATCTCCGTACCGCTGGGAGTCCTTTCGGTCGGCCCAGACCGAGAACAGACCATTTTCCTGATCTAAAACAAGTTTTTTAGAAGCTGATCCGTTTTATGGGCATCTTCAGCAGGCGTAAAAACAAAGCGTCGATCGATTCGATGAACGAGTCGATCGACCCGAATCGTCTGCCTAAACATATCGCCATCATCATGGACGGTAACGGACGATGGGCTCGATCAAGAGGTCTGCCTCGAATCGAAGGGCATCGTCAAGGTGCGAATTCGGTCGAAGCCGCCCTGACAGCTTGCGGCGAACTAGGGATCCCGTACCTGACCCTCTACGCATTCTCGAATGAGAATTGGAAACGCCCGAAGGAAGAGCTCGACTTCTTGATGGGTCTACTAAGAACCTATCTTGCTAATCAAACAGAACGTCTGATCAAAAACTCCGTACGCTTGCAAGTCATCGGACGACGCGATGGGTTGTCTCCTGATGTGATCGAAGCGATCGATCAAGCTATCGAAAAATGCAAAGATGGTGAAAAGCAAACTCTTGTGCTTGCCATCAACTACGGTTCACGGCAAGAGATCGTTGATGCAGTCCGCGAAATCGCATCGGATGTTCAACAAGGCCGTCTTAACGCCGATGCGATCGATGAGTCAACGATCGCTAAACACCTTTACACGCGCGACTACCCAGATCCCGACCTCTTGATCCGCACCAGCGGCGAGATGCGAATAAGCAACTTCTTGCTCTGGCAAATCAGCTATGCAGAACTTCTGGTCACCAGCAAAGCGTGGCCTGAATTCGGCAAAGACGATCTTTACGAGGCCGTTGCTCAATACGGCAAACGAAATAGGCGATTCGGCGGTATCTAACCAGGAGCCTTGCAATTGGTTCTCTGCGACCTAGCCCAATCTGTCGACTCAACCTCCCATATCGACCCGACCCTATGGCTCGCAATCGCAGTACTTGCTTTGTGCGCAATCCTTTTTGGTCTATGGACCAGGATCCTGCTTCTAAGAAATAAACAACTCCAACGCGAACTTCTCGATGCCCACCAAACAGCACTAAGCGACCCTCTTACCGGACTGCTCAATCGTCGCGCTTGGTCGCGATTCCTCGATGAGCTTGCATCTCAAGCGACCCACCGACCGGACACCGCTGAGAACCTATGGATGATCATTCTTGACATCGATCGATTCAAACAAGTCAACGATCAATTCAGTCATCGCATCGGCGACGAAGCCCTAACCGAGTTCTCGATGAGATTGCGAAAAGCATTTCCTAGCGCTCACCTTGCGCGCATCGGCGGAGAGGAATTCTCCATCATCCTAAGAACGACTCGCGATCAACTAACAAGCGACCTTGCACGATTTCTCGATGAAATCGAACACCATCCGCTGAATCTTCAAAATCATGCTGTACGGCTGAGCTGCAGCGCGGGAGCTGCCTTGTTTCCTACCGAATCCCCCCCAGCTCAATGGTTTCAAAACTCCGATCTCGCGATGTACGAAGCCAAACGAAGAGGCGGAAACCAAGCCGTTATCCGATGAGCTAAAGATCGGTTACACTGGAAAACATCTTGAAAAGCATGTAAGACACTCTTTTCATCCATTTGTATTTCGTTTCCCCGTACCTCTCTACTGGTCTACACGGCTAATCTACAGGCGAGTTTATAAAGCTAGCCTGAACGACTAGTCCAACCGGAGCCAAATCCATGAAGCCCCTTTTTTCCAGGAACGTTTTTTCCTCTGGCAGGCCGTTTAGCGCTCAAGTTGCAACGGTATGCCAAGCAATTGTCTGCGCTGTAGCCCTCTACTGTGGTAGCGTTGCACAAGAGCCCAACACCAAACCCGCAATCGATCCTTCGGGAACTTGGCGTTGGGAGTATGAATTCGAATCGCAAACCATCAAAGATCAACTAAGGCTTGAACTCTCCCCAGGAAACTCCTCTGCGAATGAGAGGACGGTCGAAGGCAAATACGAGAGTTCTACCGGTCGCAAGCGAGACATTCGAAACGGTAAGGTAGTAGGCAATACACTCACTTTCGATATGACCATTGATTACAAAGGCATGGACGTCCAACTTGCATTTACGGGGTCGATTAAAAACGACACCCTTACCGGGACTGTAAAAGCAACTTCGAACGAAGGCGGTTTGGATTTGCCATGGAATGCAACCCGTAGTGTTCAGAACGATGATGTTGTAGGAACTTGGAAACTTCGAATTGATGCCAATGGCCAATTGCTTGAGCCTGTTGTGACGATCAGCAAAGAAGGAGATACGCTCAAAGCCCGCTACAAATCGGGCGGCACTACGGAACTTGCGCTCGATGCCCAAAAAGTAAAGATTGATAAAAACGAACTTTGCTTTTCCATAGAAGCCGATTTTCAAGGGACGAAAATCAAAGCCGACTTTATGGGCCGTCCTTATGGAGACAAGATCCAAGGAAACATCGATTATGTTCTTGGATCCGATGTTGGCGAAGTTGAGTTTACTGGTAAGCGACAACAAGAAACTGCTAAGTAGACTTCGTCATCGGAACAACGTCTGTTAAACGTTGTTTAGCTTGATCGTTGTAATTGCGACAAAGCAATCGAAGCTCGGTTGCTCCTCAACTGAGCTCATATGGATCGGCGAAGGATCCGAATGCCCCCAAGCCTCCATCGACGGCTAGATCCGTGCCGGTGATGAACGATGCATCCTGACTGCTGAGCCACAGCACCGCATTTGCAACCTCCTGCGGTTGTCCGATTCTCCCCAAGGGATGCCGGTTCGCTAACTCCCGCTCCCCACCTTGAGCCTCAAGGGTCGCGCGAACCAGCGGGGTATCGATCGCTCCAGGTGAAACACTCACCACGCGAATCCCATCTCTTGCATACTCAACTCCCCACTGCATCGCCTGTAGGATGTTGGCCGCTTTGATCGGACCATAAATGGGCACTCCGCGCGTCGTTCGATGCGCTTGGCCACTGGCAATGTTGACCACCACCCCCGAACCTTGTTGCTTCATCGCCCGCAGTGCATACTTTGCCATCCACGTGTAACCGAGAAAATTTATCCCCAGCATCCGCTGCACATCCGGTTCTTGTAACGCTTCCACCGGAACATACGATGCGGCAGGTTGAATTGCGGCATTGTTGACCAATACATCCAGGCCACCGAATTGCTCCATCGCAATCTTGATCACACGCTCGCAGTCAAATTCCTGCGAGACATCCACCTTCTCGAAATGGACACGCTCATCATTCAAATCGGGATACTCAGCGATGTCCGCACAAACGACCCGTGCACCTGCTTGCGAAAATCCTCGACAAATCGCTAATCCAATGCCATTGCTACCACCAGTGACCACAACCACACGCCCCGAATGCTCGTAACGCACTGATCCTTTAGGACGATTTCCAACGCTGCGTTGCTGTGCCATATCTTTGTTTTCCTACTCGGTGCTTCTAAGCCTGTGTATCGGGTTTCTACATACTCAACATACCGTATTCGCCATACGACTCGCAAACGGAGCTAGGTCTGATAACTTTCCCCAACGGATTGCCCGTGAGAGGTGAAAAAACCACAAGTTCCATAGATCACAAAATGCCTGGGACACCAGGTCGAAGAGAATACGCTTTCGTTCCAACTAGCATACCATTTTGCTTCCCGGATGAGTTACACTGTTTTATCGACTGTTGTCCTCTCACCTACCTCAATCTCTAGTTTCTGGAGCCCACCATGAGCCATTCCCGCCGCCTTTTCCTTTCGAATACTGCTGCCGTTATCGCAGCATCGCATGCCGCAAGCGGTTTGCGAGCAGCCAGCAAAGACGAACAACGACTGCGACTTGCAAGCATCGGTGTCGGCGGCATGGGTGCTTCTGACCTCGGTTCACTCAGCTCCCACCCCAAGGTCGATGTTGTTGCATTATGCGATGTCGATTCAAACAACTTGGCTTCTGCTGCCCAGCGTCATCCAAAAGCGAAACTCTTCAGCGACTTCCGAAAGATGTTTGCCGAAATCGCCGGTGAAATCGATGCGGTCTCCGTCTCGACCCCAGACCACACCCACGCACCAGCAGCCATGACGGCTATGAACTACGGCAAACATGTCTACTGCCAAAAACCTTTGACACACGACGTCTACGAGTCGCGGCAACTTCGACTCGTCGCAGAAAAGAAAAAACTCGTCACGCAAATGGGGACACAAATTCACTCCGCTAGCCCCTATCGAACCGCTGTGAAACTCGTCCAAAGCGGTGTGATCGGAAAGATCCGAGAAACGCACTCTTGGAGCAACAAGACTTGGGGCTATGAAGGCCCAGATCCAGAACCAACTCCAGTTCCAGAAAACTTGCAATGGGATCTGTGGCTCGGAACCGCTCCCGAACGACCATTCGCCCAAGGTCATTTCCATCCAGGAAACTGGCGCAAATGGTACGACTACGGATGCGGAACCATGGGGGATATGGCTATCCACATCCTCGATCCTGTCTTCTCCGCTTTGAAACTTGGAAACCCATCGCGCGTGATATCGAGCAGCTCCGCTGCGCCAAAGAAATCCTTCGGAATGCAAAACCACACACGATACACTTTCCCTGCTTCACCATTCACCACCCCAGACTTTGTCCTCACTTGGAGCGATGGTGGGAAGATGCCCGATACTTCTTCATGGCCTCTCGAAGGTGCCGATGGAAAACCAATTGGATTGCCCGACCAAGGCTCCTTATTCCTAGGAGAAAAAGGAGCGATCCTTCTCCCCCACGTCGCGATGCCCGTCCTGCTCCCAGCGAAGTCCTTCGCGGATTATAAAATCGAAGCAGCTCCCGATGGAAACCACTACCACCTCTTCGTCGATGCGTGCCTTGGAGGAGCTCCCACCACCGCTCACTTCTCTTATGCCGGACCGCTGACCGAAGCGGTCTTAATTGGCACCTTGGCCAATCGGTTCCCTGGAAGCGAGTTGCAGTGGAACGCCGAAAAAATCGCGATCCCCAATCACGAACTGGCAAACGCCCTGCTTCGACGCAATTACCGCAAAGGATACGAAGTCGACAACTTGTCATAACTTCGTTCTTTCTTATGAAAGCCCTCTCCTTTGCATGCACTTGCGATTGGATCCTACCCGTCGACTCTCCTCCGATTCCAAACGGCTGGATTGTCGTCGTAGACGGCATCATTGATTTCGTTGGGGATACGCTTCCCCAACGATTCGAATCGCTTGAGCAAAGGAATCTGGGCCACGGAGCAATCCTTCCCGGATTGATCAACTCCCACTGCCATCTTGAATTCAGCGATCTTGAAGTACCCATCAAAGTCCCTGATCAAGGTTGTATTGTCGATTGGCTCTCGGAGGTGATCAAACATCGCCGAAGCCTTGCAACCTCGATGGCAGACCCGATTGCACATCGCCGCGCAACCTACGAGAAAGGGTTGCGCGAAGCGTATTGCACAGGAACTCGCCTTGTGGTCGATAACATTACCGCGCCATGGTCTGCGGATTGGGTCGAACAAGCAGCAGGTGACTTTGGGCCAATCGGTTTGCGGGTCGCCCCTGCAATCGAACTTGTAGATGTCACGAAGCAACGGTCTGAGGAAACCCTCAAGTTCGCTAAAGATATTTTATCTACCCCTGCGAACCACTCATCATTGATAGCACCTGGGCTAGCCCCCCACGCTCCCTATACAGCATCTAAGCGACTTGTCGCTCAAGCCGTTTCGATGGCGAAGGAAAGGAGCACTTGGGTCTCCATGCATTTGGCTGAATCGACTCAAGAGTTGTCATGGACCAAGGATCGATCGGGTCCAATTGCGAACTGGATCACTCCGTGGACCGATGAAGAGCATCGCCGCGAGATCGGCACGATCGAAGAGATACTGCTACTGTTGCGAGATGCACCGAAAGCCCTAATCGCCCACGGAAACTACCTTTCACAACGAGCGATTGAAATCCTTGCACAACAACCAAATCGCTTCGCTGTCGTTTACTGCCCACGCACGCATCGTCACTTCGGACATGACATCCATCCACTGGCGGAACTAGAGTTCGCGGGTGTTCCTGTCCTGCTTGGTACAGACTCTCGCGCTTCGAATCCTGATCTCTCGATCTTCCGCGAATGGCAAACCGCTTGCAGGGCATTTCCTGAAATCCACCCAATGCAAATCCTCAAGTGTTGCACGACGAGCCCAAGAGAATTCTTTTCGACTTATGCGCAGATCGGCAAGCTTGTCGAGGGATCCCCCCCCGCCCTGACGTGGATCCCGTTTCAAACAGAATTGCCGGACCTCCAACTCAATACATCCTCGATACGAACTTCTGAAGCCCCAACTCTCTGGCTGAAAATGCTCAGCGCGGATGACGCAAGTCCCATCGAACTCCACCGATCCCTTAGTGTTTTTTTCGCGAAGTAAACAGATCACACCGAAGCTCACCAGGGGCAAGAGTCAAGAATGAGCGGAGAGAACTACATGCATACGACGACGAGACGCAAGCTTCCGGCCAACGTCTGGCTCCTTTGCTTCGTCTCGTTCTTCGCCGACATATCGAGCGAGATGATGTATCCGCTACTGCCTCTCTTCGTCATCGGCGTTCTTGGCGCGAATGAAATCCAACTTGGTGCCATGGAAGGTGCAGCCGTACTGCTCGTCTCCCTAATGAGCGCTTACGCAGGAATACGTAGCGATCGCTCAGCATCAACCGCTGGCCGCACCCGTTGGTTGCATTGGGGATATGGCCTGCCCGTATTGGGAAAAACATTGATTGCGTTTGCGTCATCCTGGTGGTGGATCTTCACCGGACGAATGTTTGACCGCTTTGGCAAAGGATTGCGCGGTGCGCCCCGCGATGCACTGATCGTCGACTCTGTACCAAGCGATCAGCGGGGCGAAGCCTTTGGGCTTCATCGTGCTCTCGATACAGCAGGTGCTCTTGTGGGAGTCCTCATCGCGGCGTTTCTACTGTGGTACCTCACTGGCGCACCCGACCAATCGCAAGTTACTACGCCACCCAAGCTATCGCTTCAGTCCTTCCAGCAGATATTTCTAGTTTCTGCCATTCTTGGGTTGGCATCTTGGGGGCTGACCTTCCTCGTGCATGAGCCTCGAGGAAAGTTGGATTCTGACACCAATAAAATCAGCTTAAACCAATCAGATTCAGCGGAGCCCCCTAAATCGGCGACTTCTTTTGAGAGAATACAAGCTCTACCGAAATCCTATTGGTCAGTGATTTTGATGCTGATCATATTTGCGTTGGCAAACAGCAGCGACACATTCCTGCTTTTGAAGGTAAGCGAACTGGGGTTCACTCCGTGGGCCGTAGTCCTCGCATATGCCATTTATAACATTGTTTACGCAGCGCTTAGTTATCCCATTGGGCTGTTGAGCGATCGCATTGGTCGATGGAAACTCATCGCGGCAGGTTGGTTGATCTATGCTTTGGTGTATGCAGGTTTTGCACTGCTAACTCCGGCGAACCATTACGCAGTCTGGGTTCTGCTTGCGATTTACGGAATCTACATAGCCCTTACCGATGGGGTTGGCAAAGCCCTTGTAGCTGACGTTGCACCCAATAGTCACCGAGGAACTGCGATGGGAATCTACTATGCTTTAACTGGGATTGCATCGCTTGTCTCTAGCATCCTAACCGGATGGATTTGGCATTCAGCCGGAGCGGCTTCAGCACTTTTTACCAGTGCGGCATTCGCAGTTGTCGCCCTAATACTCCTCGCGACCCATCGCCGCAACTGGCGGTCCATAACGTAGGGCACCCCTTAACGTAGGGCACCCCTTAACGTAGGGCGGACCTTAACGTGGGGCACCCCTTAACGTAGGGCGGACCTTAACGTGGGGCGGTCCTCCTGGGCCGTCCGCATCTTGAACGTAGGACGGTCCTCCCGGGCCGTCAGCGTCTTGAACGTAGGACGGTCCTCCCGGGCCGTCTGCGTCTTGAACGTAGGACGGTCCTCCCGGCCGTCTGCGTCTTGAACGTAGGACGGTCCTCCTGGGCCGTCCGCATCTTGAACGTAGGGCGGTCCTCCTGGGCCGTCTGCGTCTTGAACGTAGGACGGTCCTCCTGGGCTGTCCGTGTCCCCCACCACCTCAGCATAAGCGAGGCCAACGATCAGCACGCCCACACACTCATCCCCTTCGTTCCTTGTAGAGCGGGCATGCATGCCCGCTCTACAA
>Ga0214163_1000142_pt1 | contig 32546 bp, 30 predicted proteins | sample LakMenepilimnion_2_FD_153001 | JGI IMG/M metagenome (GOLD analysis project Ga0214163, IMG submission 153001) | Freshwater microbial communities from Lake Mendota, WI - Practice 15JUN2010 epilimnion v4 | ecosystem: Environmental > Aquatic > Freshwater > Lake > Epilimnion/Euphotic zone | place... | reverse complement strand
CGTGAAGAACAACGTAAGGCAAATGTTGCGCCCGGCTATAACGGCCACTGCCGCGATTTAACTGCAGATCAAATTGCCGCATATAAGGCGGAAGGTCGCGAAGCAGTTGTTCGCATGCGTATGCCTGATGGAACTACAACGTTTACCGATGAGATTCGTGGCGATGTCACCTTCGATCATAAATTTGTCCCTGACTTCGTTTTAGTACGCGCTGATGGGTCACCGCTCTACACACTCGCTGTAGCTGTCGATGATGTGATGATGGGCGTTACCCACGTTCTGCGCGGAGAAGATTTACTTTCATCTACACCTCGTCAGATTCGCGTCTATCAAGCGATGGGCGTGAAGCTCGAGGATTATCCTGCTTTTGCCCACCTTCCCTTTGTGATGGGGCAAGACAATGCGAAACTTTCTAAGCGCAATGGTGAAGTCTCTATTGCTTGGTATCGCGAGCAGGGTTACCTGCCTGAAGCTATCTGTAATTATCTGGCACTCCTTGGTTGGTCACCAGGTGATGACCGCGAAAACATCTCAATGAAGGAGCTCACCGAGCTCTTTACCGTTGAGAAGGTTCACTCATCACCTGCACGTTTTGATATGAAGAAGTTAGAGGCAATCAACGGTGACAAGATCCGTGCACTCACATTGGATGACTTTGCCAAGTGGACTATTCCGTTCTTGAAGAAAGCTGGCGTCATCGAAGGCAGCGATGCAGAGATTGCCCTTGTGATGAAGGCACTTCCTCTTATTCAAGAGCGTATTGTTAAGTTAGATGAGGCGCCAGCGCTGTTGAAGTTCCTCTTTATTAAAAACTTTGCAGTCGATCCGGAAGCTGCTCCAAAGATTGCAGATGAGGCAGCAAAAAATATCTTGAAGCGTTCGCTCAAGGAGCTTGAAGTATTGGAAACCTGGAGCCATGAAAGTATTGAAGCTGCGTTACGCACTTCTCTGATTGAAGAGTTGGGCCTTAAACCACGAATTGCATTTACCGCACTTCGTATTGCAACGACCGGAAGCACCATCTCTCCACCACTCTTTGAATCCATGGAGTTGCTCGGCAAGCAGGCCTGCCTCGACCGTATAAATTCGGCTTTATCGCTGTAACTTTCGGCTCAGAGGGTGGGGTAAACTTCTCACCTTGCACTAGGTAGCACTGCTTAGGGCTAAGAAAATTAAATATTGGGGTATGGGGTAATTGGCAGCCCTGCTGATTCTGGTTCAGTAAGTCTAGGTTCGAGTCCTGGTACCCCAGCGCAGTCGCAATACAACTGAATAAGTTTGTCCTAGTAATTTTTTAGGCACGGCCCCGTCGTCTAGCGGCCTAGGACTCTGGCTTCTCAAGTCAGCTACGAGGGTTCGAATCCCTTCGGGGCTACAAATAAGAAACTCACCACCTAATTTTTAGGCGGTGAGTTTTTTATTTACAAGGTTAGTAAGTAGCTCTTCCACCAGTTGCATCGAAGGTAAAGCCGGTTGTAAATGAACATGCCTCGGAGCCAATAAATGCCAAGAGTTCAGCAACTTCTTCTGCCTCGCCTACGCGACCCATTGGAATTCTTGAAATCATGTACTTCAAAGTCTCATCGCTGGTATCTGCATTCATGGGAGTACGGATAACAGCTGGGGCAAGTGCGTTGATGGTGATTCCATCCGCCGCAATCTCTTTTGCAATACCCTTAACAAATCCGATCATTCCTGATTTAGAGACGTTGTAAGGAGACATTCCTGGGTTGCCCTCTTTACCTGCAATAGATGCAACGTGGGCGATACGGCCGTACTTGGCTTTTTTCATATAAGGGATAACTGCCTGTGTAAGCCAGACTGTGCCGAAGAGATTGATGCGCAGAGTGGTTTCAAAATCTTCCCACTTCACATCTTCTACCTTTACATTTGTTGGACCAACGATTCCTGCAGTATTTATCAAGGAATCAATGCGACCTGCCTTTGCGAAGATAGAGTCGATCGCCTCTTTTACTGAAGATTGGTTGCCGAGATCGATGGGTATGACTTGCTCATCAGGAAGCCCGAGTTCGCTCTTTAGAGATGCAAGACCGTCTTTTGCGATATCGAGTGCGAATACTTTTCCACCACGAGATGCGACAAGGCGAGCAGTAGCTGCACCGATTCCACGGGCCGCTCCAGTGATTACGACTGTGCGACCTTCAAAACTAACTTTGTTTTCAGACATGCGTGAATGATATTTACTTCAAGAGCTCTTGTGCAATGGATTGACCGATTTTCTCAACTATTGGGCGGGGGTTCTCAATACATTTACTAATATCAGACTCAAATGATGTCAGTGAGTAAATCTTTGCAAATTTAGGTGCGCCTTCTACTGAACTGTTCAACCTTGCTTGACCGCATACAAGTGCGACAGGAATGTTATGGCGGGATGCAACGGCGTAGATTCCGATAGGAGCTTTACCACTAAGGCTCTGGGAGTCATACATGCCTTCACCTGTGATCACTAGATCGGCACCTAGGCAGTGAGATTCAAATTCAGTTAACTCAATAAAGGTATCGATACCACTGCGATGTTTGGCAGCTAAGAATGTGTAAGCCATAAATCCAAATCCACCTGCTGCGCCAGATCCCGGAGTATCGGTATGTTTCGTACCAGCTACCGATGCAAAGGTGGCAATTGATTTCTCAAGGAGATCGACATCGCTTACTGATGCACCTTTCTGCGGCGCATAGATTGCAGCTGTTCCCATTGCACCTAAGAGTGGATTATCAACATCGCTTGCCAGAATGAATTCGACACTTTTAAGACGTGTATCAAGTTCGGATAAATCAATGGTGGCACAGTTCGAGAGAGCTGCTCCGCCGTGGGCAATTTCATTACCTTTGCTATCGCGTAGATGTGCTCCAAGTGCCTGCAGAGCACCGGCTCCAGCATCTGTGCAGGCTGAACCACCAATAGCGAGAATGATTCGTTTTGCACCAAGATCGAGTGCGCGACGGATTAACTCACCGGTTCCGAACGAAGTTGCACCAAGGGCCGACAGTTTCTTCATCGGTAATTTACTCAGCCCAGATGCTTCTGCTAATTCAACCAGTGCGGTATCTGCCTTGATGCCAATTCGCGCTTCTACTGCGTTTCCGACGGGACCTGAGACTGTAAATGTATGTGCCATAAAACCTGCAGTGATAACGGAGTCGAGTGAACCTTCTCCACCATCTGCGATAGGAACCGTGATGACTTTGGCATTTGAGATTACGGATGAAATTCCATGTTGCAACCATTGCGCAATCTCTAGTGAAGATGCACTTCCCTTAAATGAATCAGGAGCGATGACAATCTTCATGTATGAATCCTATGAGTATTTTGCTAAAGTATGGCCATGAGAATAGCGAGATTTGGTGCAAAAGGTTCAGAGCGTCCAGCGGTAATGATCAGTGACTCAGAAGCGGTCTACGTCGATCACCTCATTAAGGATTGGAATCGAGATGAACTCGAAGCCGGAGCCTATGAGAAAGTTAAATCTGCAGACCTGACAACACTTACTCCCTTTGCAACAAGTGGCCTTCGTATTGGTAGCCCAGTTGCACGACCAACAAAGCTCATCTGCATTGGTCTCAATTATGCAAAGCATGCTGCCGAATCAGGTATGACTCCGCCACCAGAACCAGTAGTTTTCATGAAGGCGCCAGATTGCCTCATTGGCCCTAATGATGAGATCGCAATCCCGCCAAATTCAACTGCGACAGATTACGAAGTTGAGCTTGCGATCGTAATCGGAAAGCGCGCTCTCTATCTAAAGTCTGAAGCCGAGGCGCGTGATTACATCCTTGGATATTCAATGAGCCAGGATGTTTCAGAGCGGCACTGGCAGATTGAACGTGCCGGGCAATGGGTTAAGGGCAAGTCTTTCCCAACATTTAATCCAATGGGTCCACAAATTGTTACAGCTGATGAATTCTCACCTGATGATGTTCGCGTTTACTGCACAGTCGATGGTGAGAAGCGCCAAGATTCACGTACAAGCGATTTAATCTTCGGGATTAGCCATATTGTTTGGTACTTAAGCCAATTTATGGAGCTCATGCCAGGCGATGTCATCAATACAGGTACACCTGAGGGCGTCGGAATGGGATTTAAGCCAACTAAATATCTGAAGGCGGGACAAGTTGTTGTTACCGGTATTGAAGGTATTGGCGAAATGACTTCAAGAACTATTTAGTTTGGTAATTTAGAGATAAGTCCAGCATCTTCCATCTGGCTCCAAAGATCATCTGGGAGCTGCGCGTCGAAGGATGCAATATTTGCCTTCAACTCTGCACTAGATGCTGGGCCGATTAACACTGCTGTAACTGCTGGATGGCGTAATGGGAATTGAAGTGCAGCTTGCGGAAGTGTGACGTTAAATTTCTCAAGGAACTTTGCGATAGCACGAGCCTTCTCAAGTATCTCCTGAGGTGCAATTTCATAATCGTAATACGCGCCTTCAACTGGATTAGCTAGAACTCCAGAGTTAAAGACGCCAGCTGCAATAATCGAGACCTTTTTAGCAAGTGCGAGCGGATAGAGCTCTTCTTGTGCGCTCTGATCGAGCAAGGTAAATCTGCCAGCAATCAGCGCAATATTGAGATCAGTCTCTCTCATCATGGCAACTGAAGTTGGGCACCAATTCATGCCTATTCCTATCGCCTTGATAATTCCTTCTTCACGCATCGCATGGAGTTCCGGGTAGACCACATCGATTGCTTCACGGACCCAGTTATCAGCATCATGGATAAATGCAATCTCGATGCTATCTCTGCCAAGGCGTTCGAGGCTCTCTTCAAGCGATCTGCGGATACCGCTAGGGGAGTGATCAAAGTAGATCTCTATATTGGGATCTGAATCTGGCCATTTATCTAACTCTGCATTATTTCCAGGGCGAAACAATCTACCCACCTTGGTCGAGAGAGCGGGCGCTGGAGTAAATCCTTTGATGCCGCGACCGACGCGTTTTTCTCCAACACCGTAACCATAGAGAGGAGCTGTATCGATGTAATGAATTCCAGCTTTAAGGGCCTCATGAATCATTGCATCGCTCTCAGATTCAGCAACGCTCTTATAGAGTCCGCCAAGAGGCGCAGTTCCCAAACCTAAACGAGAAATTTTTATATCTGTGCCATGAATTGCACTCTGCTCAAGGTGGCGCATGGGCTAAACCTTAACCGATGATGGAGTAAAGGTTTTGCGCTCAATTGAGTTTGCAATAAGGGCTCTTCCTTCCTCAAGAGATGAAATCATTCCGGCGCTCATCATCTGAATGATGAGATTACCCATCACAGTTGCCTCTACTGGTCCCGCAATTACAGGAATACCTGTCTCGTCTGCAGTGAGTTGGTTGAGAAGCTGATTAGAAGATCCACCACCGACAATGTTGATCTCACGCACGTTGCGACCAGATGCCTTTATCAACTCTGCCAGTGATTTCGCATAAGCAACTGCGAGACTATCGAAGATACAACGCGCAAACTCTGCTGGGGTGGCCGGAACACTCTGGTTAGTTTCTGCGCAATATTGAGCAATTCGTTCTGGCATCGCACCAGGCTTTGCAAAGCGTGGATCATTGGTATCAATGATCTGTTTACGTGGAAGTAGAGCAGCATCACGAGCAAGTTCGGCAGGTGTCGTTGTGATGCCTTTCTCCTTCCAGTATTTCACTGACTCTTCGAGTAGCCACATTCCAGAAACATTCTTAATGAAGCGGATTCGATCTGCGACGCCTGCCTCATTTGTAATATTAAATGCACGAGCTGTCTCATCAGTAACAGGGGAGTCGAGTTCAAGACCGACCAGTGACCATGTACCACTTGAGATATATGCGCTATCGCGAGTAGGAGCCAACGGAACACCTGCAACAGCAGATGCAGTGTCATGAGAACCTACTGCAACGACTTTAATACCATCGAGTGAGCCATGGCCATTAATTGTTCCGACTGTAAAACCTGGCTTATGAAGTGCAGGGAAGATTGATTTTGGAAGTTCAAGCTTTTCAATGAGCTCCCAATCCCACTCACCTGTATGCGCATTGAGAAGTTGAGTCGTGGATGCATTGGTAATGTCATTGCTCTGAACACCAGAGAATACGAAGTTAAGTAGATCTGGAAGCATCAGGAAAGTCGATGCAGATTTGAGGGCAGGAGTCTCTCTTGCTGCATAGAGTTGATAGGCAGTATTGAAGAAGATGAATTGAGTACCGGTGCGGCTATAGATGTATTCGGCGCCAATTGTTTCTGCAATTGATTGCATCAAGCCATCGGTACGGCCATCTCGGTAGCAGTAAGGATCTTCAATGAGTTCGCCTTGGCTATCAATAAGGCCGTAATCAACTGCCCAAGTATCAATTCCGATAGAGATAATTTCACCGAGCTCTTGTGCCTTCAATAGCCCTGTCTTGACCTCTTCAACTATCTTCGACCAATTCCAGCGCAGACCTCGCTCTACATCGTCATGTACATCGATCTTGAAGCGATGGACTTCCTTGATGACAAGGGACCCCAAATTATTGGAGGCTTGGTCAAGATAGCCCACCGCGACGCGACCGCTAGATGCGCCAAGATCGATAGCTGCACAGAATTTCATCTTTACTCTTTCAATATGGGTTATCGCAAGAAAGCTGCAGATACTCCACCATCGACAGGGATATGAAGTCCAGTTGTCAGAGCAAGTTCTCCACCAAGCAGAACGAATACCGCTGCTGCGATATGTTCTGGCAAGACTTCCTTCTTAAGAATCGTGCGCTTGGCATAGAACTCACCGAGCTTCGACTCTTCTACTCCGTAGACAGCTGCGCGATTTGCACCCCAACCAGATGAGAAGATTCCTGAGCCTTTTACGACTCCATCTGGATTGATTCCATTAACTCGGATACCGAATTCACCAAGTTCGGCTGCAAGTAAGCGCACTTGGTGCGCCTGATCTGCCTTGGTAGATCCGTATCCGATGTTATTTGGTCCCGCAAAGATTGAGTTCTTTGATGAGATGTAGATGATATCTCCACCCATCTTCTGCGCGATCATCGCCTTAGTTGCTTCTCGGGAGACCAAGAATGAACCTCGGGCCATGATGTCGTGCTGTAGATCCCAATCATTTACCGTTGTCTCAACGAGTGACTTACTAATTGAGATTCCTGCATTGTTTACAACGATATCTACTCCACCAAATGCCAAGCTCGATGCTGCAATTGCATCAGCAATCGCTTGTTCATCGGTGACATCCATAGAGATTCCAACTGCTTTATCTGCATTACCGATCTCTGCAGCCACTTTCACTGCACCTTCGAGATCACGATCTGCAACCACAACACATGCGCCTTCGCTAGCAAGACGCAGAGCTGTTGCCTTGCCAAGTCCTGATGCTGCACCTGTAACAAGTGCAATACGACCTGCAAGTGGTTTTGGCTTTGGAGCGCGCTTTAGCTTTGCCTCTTCGAGATCCCAGTATTCAATGCGGAACTTTTCAGATTCAGGAATAGGAGCGTAGGTAGAGATTGCCTGAGCGCCACGCATAACGTTGATAGCGTTGATATAGAACTCGCTCGCAACGCGTGCTGTCTGCTTATCCTTACCGTAGGAGAACATTCCGACGCCTGGAACCAAGATGATTGCAGGATCCGCGCCACGCATCGCAGGTGAGTCCTTTGATGCATTGCGTGTGTAGTAACTTGCATAGATCTCACGATATTTTTCGTGAAGCTCTGCTACTCGTGCGAGTACTTCTTCAAGTGGAGCATCCGGGGCTGTATCTAGAACCATTGGGGAAATCTTTGTGCGCAAGAAGTGATCTGGGCAGGATGTTCCGAGAGCTGCGAGTTTAAAAAGATCAGCACTTTCAGTGAAGTGAAGAACTACCTCTGCATCTGTGAAATGCCCAACCATCTTTACATCTTGCGATGCAACACCACGTAGGTGCGGAGCGAGCTCGGCAGCACGTGCCTTACGAGCTGCTGGATCGAGTGGCTTGTACTTTGCAACCTTTGCACCAAATGGATCCTTCTTGCCCTTCGCCTTAATAAACTCTTCAGCTTTGGTAATGGCATTGACTGAACGCTCTTCGCACTCTTTACTTGTTGCACCCCATGTTGTTAGCCCATGGCCACCGAGGATGCACCCCTTAGCCTTTGGGTTTTCAGTTGCAATCTTCGCCATATCGAGTCCAAGCTGGAATCCAGGACGGCGCCAATCAACCCAGAGAATCTCATCTCCGAAACATTCGCGTGTCAGTTTCTCACCATCGATAGATGTTGCAAGAGCGATGATTGAATCTGGATGCAGGTGATCGACATGATCAAATGGCACAAGTCCATGCATCGCTGTATCGATACTTGGAGCAGCACCAGATGTTCCGAATCTGCAGTAATCAAAGAGGGCGACCATCTCATCTTCAAATTCAACGCCACGATAAACATTCTTTAGATCGTTGAATTTATCTAGCTCGAGCGCAGCTAAGCCAGATTCAGTCATTGTGCCCAAATCTCCGCCAGAGCCCTTAACCCACATCACTGTGGTCTCGTGACCTGTTGCAGGATTTGGAACAGAGCCCTTTGCAGATGTATTTCCACCTGCATAGTTAGTAAATCGTGGCTCCGAACCTAATCTGTTGCTGCGTTCTAGCAGTTCTGTAACAACTTTAGGTACGACTTTGGATGTCGTCATTACGCTCCCCATCCGGCTTGTGCTCCACCAACTCGTTCTGTTGCAATCTTTGCTGCATATCCACTTGCTGCATATGCGCTCTTTGGATCGGCTGATGCGCCCATTTCAACACGAAGTTCTTCAAGCATTGGGCGGACATCTGTGTTGTATGCATGCATCAAGATGTCATTTCCACCCAAGATATCTCCTGCAAGTTGAGCCTTCTTAAGTGCTGCTGCATCAACGAGAAGTGCCTTAGCAACTGCCTCTTGGACGTTTGTGATGGAGCGAATTTGTGCAGGAATCTTCTCTTCAATGTTGTGGCATTGATCAAGAACATAAGAGACGGGAGTTCCGACATCGAAGCCACCATTCTGGTTGACCTCGTGCATGATGCGGAATAACTGGAATGGATCTGCAGCTCCGACAATCAGATCGTCATCTGCATAGAAACGTGAGTTAAAGTCGAAAGCTCCTAGGCGCTTCTTGCGAAGAAGGAATGCGACGATATATTCAATATTTGTACCTGGTGCATGGTGACCGGTATCGACGCAGACTGATGCCTTCTCGCCGAGTTCTAGACAGTGCACATATGAGGTGCCCCAATCTGGAACATCTGTTGAATAGAAAGCTGGCTCAAAGAACTTATATTCAAGGAGCATGCGTTGGTCTGGTCCTAGGCGGTCGTAACACTTACGTAATGACTCAGCTAAGCGATCTTGGCGCGCAGCGAGATTATCTTGGCCAGGATAGTTAGTGCCATCTGCAAACCAGAGCTTAATATCTTTCACACCGGTCTGATCCATGATGTCGATGCACTCGTACAAGTGATCAACAGCCTTCTGGCGAATCTTTGCATCAGGGTGGCAGACAGAACCAAGCTTGTAATCATCATCTTGGAATGTATTTGAGTTAATTGTTCCGAGGCGTACACCGAGATCTTTTGCGTAATCAGCAAGGTGCTTGTAATCATCGACCTTATCCCAAGGAATATGCATAGCAACTGATGGAGCAGCACCAGTGAACTTATGAACCTGAGCAGCATCAGCTAACTTCTCATAGGGATCGCGAGGCACACCAGGTTGTGCAAATACTTTAAAGCGCGTACCTGAATTTCCGTAAGCCCATGATGGAGTCTCAATTGAGAAGCGCTTGAGAACTACCTTTGCTTCGTTAGGTGTTGCCATTGTCGTACTCCTGTCGTTATAGGTTTTGGGTCAAAAATCAATCTAAGTGGAAAACTTCTTCGAGAAGCAAGAAACCTTCATCAGGATTCTTGCCATCGAGTGCTACAAAAAATGGAGCCATATCTGCCTGCCAACGTGCATTCACTTCACGCGTAGCCATGCCAGCCTTTGCTGCATCGAGATCTGGTGTCTCTAGATATCCAAAGAGGGTGCCATCTGCGCGATCAAGGAAGATTGAGTAATTGGTCCATCCTGTTTCGCGCAACGCTTGCAACATATCTGGCCAGACTTCTGCATGACGACGCTTATATTCATCTGCCATCTCGGGGCGAATCTGAAGTTTGAAACCTACGCGCTGCATGGTTAAATCCTAGCTTTCATAAATGAGAGAGCGGTACTGGCAAGATCATCTGAATCACTCCAGAGATTTCTCCAGACACAGAGAGCATTTGAAAGTGCTGGGTCTACTACCGCTGATGAGAATGATTCGAAGGTAATTGGACCCTGGTAATTAATCTTCTTGAGTGCTGCAAAGAATGTATCGAAATCAACATTGCCTGAACCTAGATAGCCACGGTGGCTCTCGCCGATATGGACAAAGCCCAACTTATCTCCGGCTGCAATGACCGACTTCTCCATGCCATCTTCCTCAATATTCATATGGTAGGTATCGAGGTGGATGAAGGTGTTGGGGCGATTGACCTCATCGAGAAAGGCGAGGCCTTCGATACCGGTATTCATAATATTTGTCTCGTAACGGTTAACAACCTCGAAATTTACATTGATGCCTTTATCAGCTGCGTAATCTGAGAGGCGTTGCATTGCAGCAACTGAGTTGGCGCGATTCTCGCGTGATGCAGGCCCTGGGTACTTTTGGAGCGAACAATAGAGAACGCCACAGAGTTCAGTTCCGCCGAGGCCATGTAAAACATCTGTTGCCTTACGAAGAAGTTCATCACCTTTGGCAATAATCGATGCATCGGTGCTTGTGACATCAGTAGTAGGGGATAAGCCGAGAGATGCGTGTGCTCGGACTCCGTATTCGGCTAATAGATCGCGAGTCATTGCGATATCGACCTTCCAGGGATCAAGGAGTGCAATCTCTACATAGTCATAGCCTGAACGAGCAGCACCGCTGATTGCAGCTCGTGCGCCTTCTGCAGACCAATCGCCGGCCCACACAAGTGCATGGCCACCAAATTCAAGTCGCTTCGCTACTGACATTTAACTTCTCTTCTCGATAGTTGTTCTTGCTTCTTAAACTGTTCAAATTGCCTTTAAAGAGATTCAGGCAGTTCCCCGAAGGGAACTGCCTGAATCCGTAAGACCAAACCCTAATTAACTTATAAGTTGATTAGAAGTTGAACTGATCTACGTTTGCCTTTGTAAAGACAGTAGCTGGTCCAAGGATGATTTCGTTTCCTACTGCACCCTTTGTAACTGTACGTGTCTTGAGGCCCTTATCGCCCTTAGCGGACTTGATCTTAGCTCCGACCTTTACAGAAGCCTTCTGGTTGATGATTGAGTTAGCAACCTGAACAGCTACGAAGCCGAAGTTCTCAACATCCCATAGTGATGCCTGAGCGTCTGATCCGTCCTTGATGTATGTCTTCATATCGTTTGGAAGACCAAGACCTGTTACGAAGACCTTACCCTTTGAAGCTGATCCGCTGACGTACTTAGCAGCCGCAACAATTCCAACAGATGTTGGTGCAACGATTACCTTAACGTTTGGATTCTTCTGGATAAGTCCCTGTGTCTCAGTTGTTGACTCTTCTGGCTTATCTAGACCGTAAGCAGTAGCAACAATCTTAAGACCTGTGTACTTAGCTGCAATCTCTTCCTTCATGAACTCAATCCATACGTTCTGGTTTGTAGCATCTGGAGTTGTTGAGAGAATTGCGATTTCACCTGAACCACCAGCAAGGTCGTTAGCTGAAGCAGCAAGTGCCTGGCCAATTCCCTTTGATGATGCCTGGTTTACGAATACTGAACGACCAGCTTGTGCAACGTCTGAATCGTATGTAACAACTGTTACACCCTTCTTACGTGCAGCCTTTAGAGCAGGAACGAGAGCGTCCTTGTCGTTAGCAGCAAGAATGATTACGTTGTAACCAGACTGTACAGCTGCGTTGATTTCCTTAACCTGTGCAGCTGCTGTGATCTCTGTAGGTCCCTTGTATGCACAAGTTGCCTTGAGAGCCTTACATGCGCGCTGTACACCCTTATCAGCAGCTTGGAAGTATCCAATTGTGCCGAGCTTAGGAATGTGAGCGATCTTCAATTTAGTTGCTGCTGAAGCAGGTGCAACTGAACCTGTTACAAGTGTTGTTGTAACGAGTGCAGCTGTTGCAATTGCTGCGAGTAGTTTCTTCAAGGTATTTCCTTTCGTTGAAAACAAAGTGAAATTATTTTTAATTTCACCGCCGTGCCTAGGCCAGTGAGAAATCCAACTGGGTCCGTGTCGGGAACTCTATGGGTACTTCACGCAATTCTCTAGATAAGTTTTATAACGATTTGGTGAAGGTTATGCGAATAAAAAGAGCTCCTTCAGCGTAGTAAACAGTTGAATTGTTTAATACTGCACCGAACAATAAATTGAATTGTTCAATGGCTGAAGGAGCCTTTTTAACTGCCTTTAACTCTTATTTGAAGCAGCTGCTTTCTTTCGCTTCGCTTTATCAACGAGCACTGGGGCTGCTACAGAGATCAAGAGCAAGATACCTGTAACGATTGTGCGCCATTGTGCATTGATCTCTTGCAGTGTCAGCCATGATTCAACACTGCTTGCAAGCATTACACCCGCAACGAGTCCCCACATAGTTCCGATACCGCCGAAGATAGATACTCCACCCAAGAGACAGGCAGAGATAACGAGAAGTTCTAATCCGACGCCGTTATCTGCTTGCGCAGTTGAGAAACGGAATGTGTAGATAACACCTGCAACACCTGACATAAAGCCTGTGAATGTGAAGATGATGATCTTGTGGCGGACAACATTGATACCAGCAAATCGTGCAGCCTCTGGACTCTGTCCAATTGCAAGGGTGCGACGACCAAATGGTGTGTTGTGTAACAGGAATGCAAAGAACAACCCGAAGAGAATGATGACCGGAAGTGTTTGTGGAATAAATGTATTCCCGACGGTACTAAAGCCAAAGTCTGTGGCCGCTTCTGGAAACTCATTGATTGTATTCTCGCCAAGAATTCCATTAGCGATTCCGCGGTAGAGAGCGAGCCCACCAATGGTGACTGCCAATGAACCCAAGCCGAGCTTTGTAACAAGGAATCCGTTGACAAAGCCACACGCGGTTCCAACCAACATCGCAATAATGATTGCGAGCCATATAGGAGCACCTTGGGCATATGAGTAGCCCAGCATCGCGCTACTTAAGGCCAAGATGGATGCGATAGAGAGGTCAATTTCTCCTGCAATGATCAGGAAGATCATGGCAAAGCCCATAATCAAGATCTCACTTGAGTTCGAGAATATCTGAGAGACGTTAATTGAGCTGAGGAAGTTATCTGTGGTCATAGATGCAAGCACCCAGACAGAGAAGAGAAGAGCGAGGATAGCTGTATCCCAAGACTTGCGGACTTTAAAGGTCTTTAGATTCGACACGGTTAAACCCTTTCCTTGATTCTCTGAGCAAGTAAGGTTTTCTCAGTCTTACGTGCTAGAACTCGATCTGCGTAAATTGCAACGATAAGAAGTGCACCGTTAATTGCTGCCTTCCAGAATGCATCGACACCAAGTGCTGCGAGTGCTCCTTGAATTGTCTGTACTAGGAGTGCGCCGATAACAACACCGACAGCAGTTCCGGCTCCACCGAGGAGACCGATTCCACCGATTACGGCAGCAGCAACAACTGCAAGCTCTTGACCGTAGAAGGCGGTGGAATCAATCTGGGCAAAGCGCATGAGGTAGAAGACGCCAGCGATACCAGCGATAAATCCACAGTAGACATATGCAATAAATGTTCTGCGGAATACCTTGAGGCCCACGAGATCTGCAGCTGGTGGATTGCTACCGATTGCATAGCAATCGCGTCCTGCCTTGGTGTACTTCATAACCCATGCAACTACCACCATCAGAATAAGTGCGAGCAAGAATGGGAATGGAAGTAGACCGAAGTATGCGGTTCCGCCGAGCTTGAGAAGACTTGGTGGCATCTCTTGTGCGTTGTAATCAACAGAGTTAGAGACCACATAGACCGCACCGCGGACAATGTAGAGAGTTCCAAGAGTTACAACGAGAGAAGGAAGTCGTAGTCCTGCTACGAGCAATCCGTTGATGACTCCGATAGCAATGCCAACAAGGCCCCCGATGATGAAGCAGTGAACCCATGTAAAGCTTGGGTTCTTTGCGCAGAAGTCTGCGACCAACCAGCCAGAGAAGCCGACAGTTGATGCAATAGAGAGGTCGATATGGCGCATGATCATGACAGGCGCAATACCGATTGCAAGGAGGGCAACAATTGCTGTTGCCGAGAGTAGATCGCGTGTTCCATCTCCGGTGACGAAGCGTGGGTTGATAAATCCAGTTATGCCGACACAGAAGATCAGGATTACTCCGAGACTTCCTTCACGGCCTAAAGAAAACTTCTTCTTAAGTGATGCCACTTTTAGATGCCCTTCTTTCCGGTGGTAGCTGCTGCGATGACATTCTCTTGAGTTGCATCCTTGCGGGAAAGTTCAGTTACCTGACGGCCTTCACGCATGACGATAATTCGATCCGCCATTCCGAGAACTTCTGGAAGCTCACTTGAGATCATCAAGATTGCCTTTCCTTCTCCAGCAGCCTTATCGATGAGGCGGTGAACTTCTGCCTTTGTTCCAACATCGATACCTCGAGTCGGTTCATCGACGATAAGTAGGTCAGGATCTGTTGCTAACCACTTTGCAAGAACAGTCTTCTGCTGATTACCGCCTGAAAGGCGATCGACAGGATCTGATTGATCTGCATACTTAATACTTAAGTTCTCACGCCACTCATCAGTCAGTGCACGCTCTTTCTTAAAGTTGATAAAGAAGCGACCTGTGAGGCGAGCGAAAGATTCCATTGAGATATTGCGATTGACGCCTGCAACCATGAAGAGGCCTTGTTGGCGGCGATCTTCTGGAACAAGTGCAATCTTCTCTGCCATTGCAGCGATAGGTGAGTTCTTCTTCAGCGCCTTGTTATTGATCTTTACAGAACCTGAGTCGTAAGAGTCGATTCCAAAGATTGAACGAGCAATCTCTGAGCGACCGCTTCCGACTAGGCCAGCAAGGGCGACAATCTCACCTTTACGAACATTAAATGAGACGTTGCGGAAGTAGGCTGGATTTGTAAGATCGCTTACCTCGAGGACAACCTCACCGATCTTATGCTCTGTCTTTGGGAACAATTCGGTGAGTTCGCGTCCCACCATCTCTTTAATCACGGTCTGTAGATCTGTCTTAGATATCTGCTTCTCAGATACTGTCGCACCATCGCGCATAACAGTGATGTGGTCTGAGATTGCAAAGACTTCATCGAGGCGGTGGCTTACGAAAATCACTGCCTTATTTGCAGCGCGAAGGCTACGCATCACTGTCATGAGACGTTCTACCTCTGATGCAGAGAGCGCAGCAGTAGGTTCATCCATAAGAATAATATTTGCATTCATTGAGAGAGCTTTAGCAATCTCTACAACTTGCTGATCTGCAATGGAAAGTCCACGAGCTTGTCGCTTTGGATCAAGTTCAACACCGAGTTCCTTAAAAAGTTTCGCTGCTTGCGATTGAGCTTCCTTCCAATCGATGGCGATTCCCTTCTTGGGTTGTCTTCCGATGAAGACATTCTCGGCAAGAGAGAGATCTAGGAATAGTGATGGCTCTTGATAGATAACAGCGATACCTTGATCAATAGATGCTTGAGGAGATCCCGCGATAAATGGTGCGCCACCTAAAGTGATAACACCACCGTCATGCTCATGCACACCAGCAAGAATCTTAAGCATTGTTGATTTTCCTGCGCCGTTCTCGCCAAGTAGCGCATGAATCTCGCCAGCGCGAACAGAGAGAGTCGTTCCACGAAGCGCAATTGCTCCACCGAACCGTTTCTTAACATCCTTCATTTCAAGAAGAAGGTCGCCCTTGTTTGCCAATGCAGTCTCCTGTCTAATGTGAAGCTCTTGTGTGTAGGCCTTAAGTGTTGCGAAATCTTATTCAGTAAAGTTCTACCGTACTAGAGTTTCATCAAATTCTTTACAAGCTTTTCTTCCACTTTCTGAGCATTGAACAATTCAATGCGGGCTTGTGCATAGCGCTTTGTAACGAAATGTTAGATAAGGGTTGAGGCGAAAACCTTCTTGGTTTTTCACACACTTTGCACAAGAGTAGGAGACTCAAGATGAATTCCTTGAGGTCAAACTTGAGTTCAAGATAAGTGGAAGGGGGATATCTACGTGGCGCGGTATTTATCTCTCGATATGGGCGCCGAATCTGGGCGTCTGGTGATCGTCGATATAGCTTCAAAAATTTCAACAGAAGTTCTCTATCGCTTCGAAACCCCAATCACTCAAGATCATCGAGGTAGACGTTGCTGGGATTTTCCGAAGATTATTGAAGAGGTCACGCATGCGCTCACACTTGCTGCACCCCACGGGCCTTATGAATCACTTGGCGTAGATACATGGGGACTTGATTTCGGTTTGCTCAATGAGAATAAGGAATTGGTAACTCTTCCCGTAAGCCATCGAGATCACCGCACCGACGGTTATCTCGATAAAGCATCAGCGATGGTGGGCAGAGATAGATTGCATTTCGAGACGGGCGCACAGCTTCTTGAGATTAATTCCATATTTCAACTCCTTTCCATCACGGAAAACTCACCAGAAGAGCTAGAGAGCGCTAAGTACTTTCAACTAATGCCCGATCTCATCCTTGCTGCACTTACCGGAAACGTTGGCACTGAATACACAATCGCATCTACCACTGGTCTCTATGACACTCTTAATAATCAATGGTCTTTTCAACTCGCACGCGACTTAGGAATTCCAACGCATATATTTGGTGATGTCGAAGATGCTGGCACCGTGCGTGGAATTCTGAAACCAGAGATTCAAAGTAAGACCGGCATAGGAGCGCTGAAGTGCGTCGCCACCACAAGTCATGACACTGCAGCAGCGGTCGTTGCCACCCCACTTGAATTTCCAGGTAGCGCCTATATCTCTTCAGGTACATGGTCGCTTATGGGTGTTGAGATTGATACTGCAATTACCAATGAGATAACCCTGGATGAACGCCTCACCAATGAAGGTGGTCTTGATCGCAGTATTCGCCTTCTACGCAATATCACTGGCCTATGGATAATTCAGGAGGTACGCCGCGACCTTAAATCTCAAGGCATCGATATCTCTTATGTAGAGCTTGTCGAGTTAGCAAAGAAAGAGAGTCAACCGTGGCGCACTCTCTTCTATGTTGATGCACCTATCTTTGTCTACGCCGGAAATATGATTGCAAGGATTCAAGAGTATGCACGCGAAACTGGACAACCGGTTCCGCAGACTCCTGGTGAATTAGCTCAAGCAACATTTGCATCGCTAGCACTCGCTTATGCTCGTACCGCCGATGTACTTGCAGAAGTCAGCGGCGATGAGATGCCCACGATTCACATCGTTGGTGGAGGAGCGCAGAATGCCCACTTATCGCAGATGACAGCAGATATTTCGGGAAGAGAAGTTGTTACAGGTCCTATAGAGGCCACCGCAATCGGCAACGCGCTAGTGCAGGCTATTGCTAGCGGAGATGTGAAAGATATTGGTAGCGCCAGAAAGTTGATTAGTGAGAGCAGCCTTCACTTGGGTCGATATCAGCCTAAGATATCGAGCGGAGAGAAATCTGAAATTGCAGAAGTTCGAAATAGATATGCCCAGTTGACGGTACTAGAGGAGAAATAATGTCCACATTAGCCCAGGAAATTTCAGATCTTGCAGTACGCGCAGGTGCACCTGATGCTGACCTAACAATTCTCGCTGAAGGAAATGCAGCGGTACTTGATCGCGAGAATGATCGATTCCTTGTTAAGGCCAGTGGCGTAGTTATGGGCGATGCAACTGCAGAAGATTGGGTCTGGGTCAGCCTCAGTAAATCGGTGGAAATTCTCGATGAAGCCCATAAGAACGGTCGCTCTCCTGCACTTGATAAAGCACTGGATGTTCTACTGAAGGATGCATTTACTCCAGGCGGCGTGCAGAAGAAGGCGAGCATTGAAACTTTGGTGCACGTTGTTGCATTCCATTTACTTGAATCATCGTGGTCACTGCACACACATCCAACCCCAGTTGTATCTCTCGCAGCATCAGTAAAGGCCGCAGAGCATTACAGCGGAACAGTCTTTCCCGATGAGAGCGTCGTATGTGGCCCTATACCTCTCTATCTACCTTACGACGAACCAGGTCTTGCACTCGGATTAGGTTTCTACGCGGGTGCAATTAAATATAAAGAGCAGTATGGAATGAATCCGCGACAGATTATTCTTGGCAATCACGGTCTCTGCACCTTCGGAAACGGTAAAGAGGAAGCACTTGCCACAACTCAGATTGCAGTAAAGGCAGCTCGTATTCGTTTGGGTGCACTTACTGCAGGTGGCATCAACTTCATTCCAGATTCTGCAGCCCAGACAATTGCATTCCGCCCAGATGAGATAGCCCGCAGAGCACTTCTCACGGGTGACAAGTAACCAATGAGACCTCAGGCAGTTACCTTTGATATCGGGGGCATCATTTATTCAGATGATGTCTTTAAGAGATCAATTCATGGCGCCTTGAGTGAGCTAGCTGGTGAGATTGATGGGCAAGAGTTTGAACGAGTGTATGTAGATCATCTGAAATCTCAGAGTGGATCGCTGCGCAGCAAGCTCTGCATTGCATTCTTGGGCTCGCTCGATAAGAAAGATGAGTTGATGGCTAAGGCCACTGAGCGCTGGTTATTTACCGAGAGCGATCTCTACCTAGATGCAAAGAGCTGCATTGAAGAGATTCGCGAGACAGGCGCCAAGATTGGCATCGTTGCAAACCAAGCTCGAACATCACTCGATGCGCTGAAGCGAGATGAGATTGCACCTCTTGTAGATTTCTTTGGCATATCTGCAATAGTTGGTTTAGAGAAACCTGATCCAAAAATATTTGAACTCGCACTCAAGGAGCTGGGCACCGCGCCAGAGCGCACGGTGCATATTGGAAATCGCTTAGATACAGATGTTCTGCCAGCGCAAGGACTTGGAATGCGCACAGCATGGATATTGCGCGGCGAAGCTAATCCGTCGCCAAGTGATTCTGATTTAAAGACCCCCGATATTGTCTTGGCATCTCTCAATGGAGTACCAGAAGCGATTGCATCCCTGTAAATGAGCAACCGTAAATGAGCAACTGTAAATGAAGGAAGTTTTTCTCGGAATTGATTGCGCAACGCAATCTTCTCGTTCTGTCTTAATTGACAGCAATGGCGCTATTTATAGCCGCCACTCAATTGATTTAGCTCCAGTACAACGTGGTTCAGATGGGCGCCTAACCCAAGATCCACAGTCCTGGCTAACAGCAATGGATGGCCACTTTGCATATGCCCGCACTGAAGCAAAGAAGCAGAACTTAATCATTGCTGGAGCATCAATCTCTGCCACATCCGGCACATTTGTACTGACCGACAGAAATGGAAAGCCCATCGCAGATGCTGCGATGTATAACGATGGAAGAGCTGCAAATCCGCTAGCGCGAGCAGAGAAGATCATTAGCGAAGTGGGTGCAGGAACGTATCTATTTGCCCATACGCCTGAATACATTGTTGCCCATTTGACTGGTCAACCGCTTAGCGCAGTTGCCACCGATTGGAGCCATGCGATGAAAACAGGCGTTGATTTACATTCAAAGTGTTGGAGCGCAGGTACCACCGATACAGCGAAGAGAAATTCAATCTCATTGCCATCTGTTGTTGCACCAGGATCACTTCTTGGAAGAACATCCGATGGAGATATTCCACTCTATGCAGGTATGACTGATGGCTGCACTGCGCAAATTTCAGTTGGTGCAACAAGTATGGGAAGTGCTGTCTCTACCTTAGGCACCACTCTGGTTTTGAAAGTTGTTGGAGATAGAGAGATTGCAGGGCCTGGTTTCTATAGCCATTTATTACCCGCAGGGCGCTGGCTTGGGGGAGCAGCATCAAACTTAGGTGGAATCTCATTTGAGAAGTATCAAAGCGACGTTAAATCGTGGGATCAGAGAGCTGCTGCACACGGACCAGCATCCTTTGCCATATATCCATTAGTTGGAACAGGTGAACGTTTCCCAGTTGCCAATAAAGATATGAAATCTATAGCCACAGGTACTGCGCAGAACGAGATTGATGAATACCGCGCAATTCTCGAAGGCATCGCCTTTGCTGAACGTTATGCATTTGAGATTCTTGAGAGCGCTGGCGCCCAGATTACCGGAGCCATTTATTCGGCAGGTGGTGGTTCTCGTTCTGCAATCTGGTCAGAGATTCGCGCAACGGTACTGAACCGTCCCATTGCGACGGTGAAAGATTCTGGTTCTGATCTAGGTGCAGCAATGATTGCAGCAGCTGCACATCGTGGTGGGGATCTAGCGAAAGAGCTCGATAAATTTAACAGTTCAACAGTGGAAGTTATTGAACCGAATAAATCAGAGAGAGAAGCACTTGAGAATAGATATCAAGAATTTCTCACCCTGGTAAAGCCTTTTCAAAACGCAGGAATTAGATAAGGTAGCGACCTGATGAGAAAAGTATTGATATTGGATCCTCGCGACAATATTGCCGTCTGCTTAGTCGACCTCAATGAAGGCGATGTAGTTGAACAAGATGACTTCACAATTACTGTACTGAGCCGTATTCCACGAGGCCATAAAATTGCTTCTAGCGATATTGCCAAGAACGATGGCATCATCAAATATGGCGAGCGTATGGGCCACGCAGTTGCGCCCATTGCACGTGGTGAACATGTTCATACCCACAATATTCTCGGCGATCGACTTTCATCGGAGCAGGTATGAGCCAAGCAATTAAGGGATTCGCTCACGGCAACCGTGGAGCCGGCATCCGCAACCATCAATTAATTCTTCCATCGGTAGTTTGCTCCACCCATGTTGCTCGCAGAATTGCGACAGAGGTCAAAGGTGTGACATTTGCCCACCAACACGGCTGCGGAATTATCGGCGACGATGTTGCTGGTATCGATAACTTCTTTATCCAGCTTGCAGATCATCCGAATGTGAATTCAGTACTGGTCATCGCGCTGGGTTGCGAAACCATTCAGGGACAAGAGCTTGCCGCTAAATTGCTGAAAAGCAATGAATCAACGCAGTATCGAATAATTCAAGAGAGCGGCGGTGTTGAAGGCACTGTAGCTGCGGGAGTAAAGGCAGCACAGGAACTCAATAACTCATTTAAGCCAGCGAGCGTCGAAATCGCATCTCTTCGTATCGGAATCGACGTTGGCCGTAAGTCACCAATCGTTGATGAACTCCAGAAGGTACTTACCGGCGCTGGACACACCGTTTTACTATCTCGATCAGAAGATTCCTCTGCCGTGAGCTTCTCTCATCTAGCTCAAGAAAAGGCTCAGCTGATTATTAGTTTGCCGAGTGAGAACCAGCCAACTTCAGGCTTCCCATTGATTCCCGTGATCAATGTCGCTAGCAGCGGCGCGCTACACCAAGCAATCCGCGCAGATTTTGATATCGATGAAAGCACATTGCTCGACGGAATTCTCGACCTAGTGCAATCAGTTGCATCAGGTGAGCAGACAGTTTCCGAACGAAATAACAGTGGCGAGATTCGCGCACCAAGAGTTGTCAGGAGCGTTTAATGAGCGATCAACTATTCGCCTATAAGCGCGAGAATGGCCGCTGGGGTCTGCGTAATCATGTACTAATTCTCCCGCTGCACTCAGCGCTTGCTTCCAGCGCACGTTCCATTGCAGATGCATCGGACGGCGCTGTCGCAATCAGCCACGACTGGTCAGGTGAAGTCGATAACGATCTAGCACGAATTCTCTTTACTCTCACTGGGTATGCATCAAATCCAAATAACTTTGCAGTTGTATTTCTTACTATCGGCGGTAAAGAGGAAGTCTCGATTATTGAGGGTGCTAAAGCGCTCGGTCTTGCTCGTTCAACAACGCTCTCGCTGCCTGAACTAGGTTCACTTGAGAAGATGCAATCAGAAGGATTGACAGTTGCAAATGCCTATGTGAAAGAGGCGAAGGGGCAAGAGCGAGTTCCAGCTCCTTGGAGCGCAATTGTTCTTGGCCTTGAATGTGGCGGCTCTGATGCTCTCTCTGGAATTACAGCAAATCCTGCTCTAGGTGTTGCAAGTGATCGCCTCGTTGAACTTGGTGCAACATCAGTTCTTGGTGAGACCACTGAAATCCTTGGCGCAGAACATTTACTGGCAGCCCGTGCCATTGATCCTGAAGTTGGAAAGCGAATCGTTGCCATGGTTGCTCGCTATGAAGCATCGATTAACTATGAAGGAATTGATATTCGTGGAGCACAACCATCTCGTGGAAATATTGAAGGCGGACTTTCTACACTGGAAGAGAAGTCACTCGGAGCTGCAAAGAAAGCGGGCAATGCGCCGTTGACCGGCGTACTTGAATTCGGCGAGAAGCCAGTTACACCAGGGCTCTACTTCATGGATACACCTGGCCACGACATCGAACAATTAGCTGGATTTGGTGCAGGACATATCAACGTTGTTGTCTTTACATCAGGTCGTGGAACTCCAACAGGTTCTGCAATCATGCCGACGATAAAGGTCTCAACAAATACACCGATGTACTCATCGATTCCAGATTTAATTGATCTCGATGCCGGCACAATCGCAGATGGCGTTGAAACTCTTGCTCAAGTCGGAGATCGCATATTTAACGAAATCATTGAAGTAGCGAATGGAAGGCTCACAAAAGCTGAACTTGGTGGCCATCATGAATTTGCTCTCTCTCGCATGTACAACACAGTCATTAAGTAAATTCACTGCTCGGTTGAACAGATTCAACCTCGATTTACGCTCAATAATTGAACGCACTTGACTCTGCTCAATTGAACAGCCCATCATTAGATATGGCTATGAGTCTTAGAGATATCGCAAAGCACGCTGGAGTATCGGTCGGCACCGCATCTAACGTGCTCAATCGCCCCGGCTTAGTCGCCCCTGAAACCGTTAAACGCGTTCAACAGGTGATCGAGGAGCTCGGCTACATCCCCAATGGATATGTAAAGCAGATGAGCGTTGGCCACAGTCGCACATTAGGCCTAGTTGTTCCCAATGTATTCAACCCATTTTTCGCAGAACTAGCTCGTGGAGTTGAGGATGCAGCGGCGAAGAAAAATTACGCAGTCTTTATCTGTAATACCGATGAGAGCCGCGAACGCGAAGAGCGCTTCATGGGCGTTCTCATTGAGCAGTTAGTGAAAGGTGTATTGATCACACCGACCAGCATGAAGCCGGGTCACATCAAGACTCTGAAAGAACGCGGCATCTCTGTAGCTCTACTTGGTGCACCAGGTAAGAGCTCTTCAGAATGTTCAGTAACGGTAAACGATGTATTCGGCGCCGAAGTTGCTATTGAGCATTTGGTGGAATTTGGCCATAAGCACATTGCATGGATCTGTGGACCTGAATCGATTCCTCAGGTTGTCGATCGCACAAAGGGTGTTGGGATAGCTGCCAAAAACCATAAGGTTCAGATTGAAACGATTCACTCACCATCAATGAAGTTTGATGGTGGTTTGGCTGCAGCCGAGATGTTCCTCGCGCTTAACCCACGCCCAACAGGGATCTTCTGTGCCAATGACTTGTTGGCACTTGGTGTTATGCGAAAGCTGATTGCAGCTGGAGTAAAAATTCCTGGCGATGTTTCCATTATTGGATATGACGATATTGAATTCGCACGCACTGCTGCAGTTCCACTTTCGTCAATCATTCAGCCGGCATATCAACTTGGATATACCGCGACACAGCTCTTGCTATCGGAATGTGAATCAATAGAGACGCACGCCCATCAGGATGTCCGTTTCCAACCAGAAATTATTGCTAGAGCATCAACTGGTCCAGTTAAGCCCTAGAGTTGCCCTGTGCATCAATTCACCGCAGAAGTTGAAGAGCTCGCAAAGGCTGTCATGGAGTACAGCCTTGAACGATTGAAATCTAATCCACCTCTTGATGGCCCTCGCAGCGAAAAAGATTTATATGAAGAACTCGGAAATACCATCACCCCTAAAGGTCTTGGCGGAAAGAAGACCTTGGATATCTTTACCGAAACACTTGCCCTAGCTTGCATTTCAACAGATCACCCACGCAACCTAGCTTTTATTCCATCTGCGCCCAGTGAGTACTCCAACCTCTTTGATCTCGTTGTCGGCGCATCATCTCTCTATGGCGGATCATGGCAAGAAGGAGCTGGCGCAGTCTTCGCTGAAAACCAAGCGTTGCGTTGGCTCAGCGATATGGTCGGATTCCCACAATCTTCAGGTGGAGTATTTGTTCAAGGTGGCACTATTGGAAATCTCTCTGCACTCGTTGTTGCACGCGACCAAGCACGAAAAGCACATCCAGATGTAACTCGCTGGGTTATTGCTTGTAGCGCCGAATCTCATTCATCAATTACATCCGCTGCTCATGTGATGGATGTCGATGTGTTGAAAATCGAAACTAATGGCGAGCTTCGACTTGATGGCGAACATGTTGGCCCAGCAATCGATGAACTTCACGCAACAACTTCCAAGCGCGTCTTTGCAATAGTAGGAACGGCAGGCAGCACCAACTTAGGAGTTGTCGATGATCTTGCCTCTCTTGCGCAAGCAGCTAAAGAGCGAAAGATCTGGTTCCATGTCGATGGCGCATATGGCCTTGCCGGAATCTGCGCTCCATCTGTGCGCCATTTGTTTAACGGCGTTGAACACGCTGATTCATTTATCGTCGACCCACACAAGTGGCTCTTTGCGCCTTTTGATGCCTGCGCACTTGTCTACCGCAATCCGGCTCTTGCAAAGGAAACCCATACCCAACATGCAAGTTACTTAGAAACTCTCCACGATGATTCATGGTCGCCATCAGATTATGCAATCCACTTAACCCGTCGTGTGCGCGGTTTACCTTTCTGGTTCTCACTTGCAGCCCATGGAAGTGATGCATATTCAGAGGCTGTAGAAGCTGGAATTCGCTTAGCGAAAGATTCTGCAGAGTTGATAAAGGCCCACCCAAACCTAGATCTAGTTATTGAGCCAGAGTTATCTATTGTCGCATTTACCCGTAAAGGGTGGAGCCCAGAGAAGTATCAACAATGGGCTGATAATTTACTGGAGAAGCAGATCGGCTTTATTCCGCCATCAAAGCATGGGGGAGAGAGCATCTTGCGCTTTGCCTTTGTAAACCCTTGGACATCGATGGAAGATGTTCAGATGATTTTAGAGACTCTTTAAATAAAGGTTAGCGATCTAAAAGGTTCTGCTTTGGATCATATGCAGAACCATTGCGACGCTTAGCAATTGCACTTAACGCCTCTAGCACTACGCGGTTTGCAAGGATTGCTGTGATATCTGCGCTATCAAATGCTGGCGCCACTTCTACAACATCAATTCCAACTACAGGTAGTTCGAGACAGATTCTGCGCACAGCTTCTAATAACTCACGAGATGTCATTCCACCCGGCTCTGGCGTTCCCGTACCTGGTGCCATTCCGGGATCAACAACATCGATATCGACAGAGAGGAAGACTCCATCGCAACCATTGGTCAGCGTTGCAAATGATTCATCGAGTACAGCTTTAAGTCCACGGTGGTGAATTTCGGTCATCTCGTAAGAGCGCATTCCTTGATCGCGCATCCACTCGAGGGTCTTGTTATCTGGCCAGTAACCGCGAAGACCGAGCTGTAAGAATCGATCACCACGAACGTAGCCTTCATCAATGAGGCGACGCATCGGTGTTCCGTGGCCAACAAGTGCGCCCCATTGATCCTCTCCGGTATCGGCATGTGCATCAAAGTGCACCATCGAAACTTTTCCATGACCTAAATGATTAGCAATGCCAGCAACATCGGCAGATGCAATCGAATGATCGCCACCGAGTACAACGGCAATTGCGCCAGCGCGGGAAATCTTTTCGGTTGCCTCACGCAATACTGCAAGTGATGCAACGAGATCGGCACCCGGCATCAATAAATCTCCAGCATCAAAGACTTTAAGATCTTTCAAACCATCTGTGCGAAGTGCTAAATGCGGACGTTCGCCATCATGAGGAAGATAGTCGCCACCACGGATTGCCTGCGGACCAAACTTTGCTCCAGAGCGATGTGTTGTTCCGCTATCGATTGGAGCTCCGACGATGATGACATCTGCACCCTTATAGGTTGATGGGTCATCGAGATCGCAGGCCGGAATTCCAAGGAAGGTAAAGGCCGGTCCATACATATTGCCGTGGTTAACCATGCGGTAAGGATATATCGCGAATAGAGGTTTATGGCTTCTTGCATGGGATGATTGCTCTATGGCCACAACTAAGAAGTCAGCGGTAAAGAAGGCAACATCTAAAAAGGCAGTTGCTAAGAAGGTATCTGCTCCTGTTGAAGTACATGCAGGAATCGATTGGCGCTCGCTCTATCTCTACGCCGTCTGTCTTGTAACTCTTCTCGTTGTGCTTTTCTCGACCGTTGCACTCCTTAATGCAATCGTAAATTTTGCCTTCCCTGATCCTGCTTATGTTGACCCATATGCCAAGATTGAAAACGCACCTGATCCTGCCCTCTTGCAGCAGCAGGAAGATAATTCGCAGCGCCAGGCTTTGAAGAACATCTTTACAACCTTCTCGACTATGGCGATTGCAACTCCTGTCTATCTTTATCACTGGCGCCAAGCCCGCAAAACTTCTCGCTAAGAACAGCTATTGAGCTTGCCCGAGCTTCCGGGTAATAATGCACCATGAGTAAGTTTCCTGTAATACCGGCGAGTGAATTTCAGCTTCGTAAAGCAAGTATTCAGAAGTTGATGCAGGCGCATTCAATAGATCTTCTCTTCTTCTACGGAGATGATCGTGCGGTGTTCGGTGCTAATCACACGCGATGGCTTACCAATTATGCGGCGCACTTTGAACCGATTCTCACAGTTGTTCCACGCAGTGGCGATATCCATTCGGCAACTGGTGCCGAGAGTGAAACCTTCTACGAGAACACCGCCAAGATTGGCTCGATTCATGTTGTCAATGAATTTAATATGCCTGAAGAAGAGTATCCCTACACAAAACCGATTAGTTTTAAATCTTTTCTAGACATACTTCTTCAAGAAGCGGGCACCTCAAGTGCTCGTATTGGCTTTGTTGGCGAGAGCGCATTTCCGCATTGGCTAGTTGAACTCATTACCTCTTTCTCATTCACTCAAGTGGCGATGAATAACTTTGAGATTGATTACCGATATCTACGTGCATCAAAGAGTGAGGCAGAGATTTCAGTTCTGCGCTATGGATTTGAAATCGCTGAAGCGGGATTGATGGCTGGAATTAACGCACTGGAAATCGGGGTCTCAGAGCGAGAAGTTGCTGCTGAGATTGAATACACAATGCGTAAGATGGGATCTGAAGGAAGTGGCATCGACACAATCGTTGGATTTGGAAAGAAAAACACATTTCCAATCTTGACCCGCACCACCATGAATACTCTCAAAGGTGGAGATCTCGCACTTCTAACTGTTGCACCTCGCTACGAGGGTTATCACGGAGTTATAGCGCGACCAGTATCTATGGGTCCTGCGCCGAAAGAAGTTAAATTTGCAATCGATGCCGCAATTGATGCGTCGAACGCATCGGAGGCACAGTTAAAAGTTGGAGCAGTTGGCGCAGATATATCTGGAGCAGGTCTAGATGTCTTACGTAAAGCTGGTCTGATAGATCTCTGTGTCTACTCTGGAATTCATAGCATTGGAACCTCAGAGTTCGAGCCGCCGATTCTTACCTCTGTCTCTGACTTCGTCGTGCCCAATAATTCATTTCTCTCAATAGATGTTCCGCTATTTATGGCCGAGTGGGGTGGATTTAGAGTCGAGACTGGTTATCAAGTAAGTGATACAGGCATTACTCGTTTCTCAAAGACGCCACCGACATATATAGAGAAGTAGTCCTACTTAATCTTCTCTAAGTAACCTTCATCAATTACCCACTCAAGTCGATTTGTGAGCAGAGTTGAGTAACGAGGCTTTCCAGCTTCATCCCAACCCATCATCGCGTAGTAGGTCTGAATCATCTCTTGGAATTTACCTTTATCGATAAAGTAATTACTCCATCTGCCAACGGTGATTGGGTCGGTAAAGAATCTTTCAGGCAAGGTATCTTGATCTGCAGTTAAACCTTCTCGAATGTTATAAATCTTTGTTAAGTTAATTCGGCGCTGACCATAGGCCATCACTTCATAACTTGAGGATTCCCATCCGGTGATTGCACCGAGCATTGAGCCCATCTCCTCTAACGTCATTGAACGAGTTGGGGGAGCGGCGAAAATACAGACACACAAGGCATCTGTAGCTGACCAGATATCCGAGAGAGCTTTAAAGTTTCTTACCTTCTTAGGTCCTAAGTAATCCATGGGGATACGCTCCAGAATTACCAAAGTATTTGAGCCCTGCATTGTGTGAGGCCAGCCCAGCTCAATGTCGTAATCCCAATCGTGTTCGCAGATGTTGTAGCGCGGACCGATGGGCGCAGTTGCATATCCCAAGGCCAAATTTGTCTGAGTACGTGGTTCTGCAACACACATCTCAAGACCCTTAATATGCATTGCATAGTGAGAGCTCTTCGGGCCCAACTGTTCGCTGGTTCTCTTCACACCTTCAGCAAGGAGATCTCCTGCGCCAACTCGTGCAGCGATATCGAGAATAAGTTGGCGGATACCTGCCGTATCTCCCCAGGTTAGGGTCGGTGCCAGCGAATCAATCTGAATTCCATTTTCTAGACATTCGATAGCCATAGAGATGACATAACCAAGTGATGTTGGATCGAGCCCCAAGGTGTTACATAAAATATTTGATTCGAAGAGGAAATCTAAATCTGCATTGCCAATATTGGCACCCATTGATGCAGTGATTTCCTGATGCATCGCACTTGCCTTACTGGCACCCGGATTACTTGAGAGAGATTCAGGTGTAAATAATTTGAAACAATCATTAGGACATCCTGGGCACGATGCATTTCCCTTAAATCTCGACATAAATTCCTCAGGGGTGAAATTCTCTACTCCTGGAAAAGCACTCTCTCTGAAATTCTTTGTGCAGAGCGCTGCATCAAGGCCATGTGTATGAACCCACGCAGCGAAACCTGGTGGTTGGAATTGCCAATCTGACAGTGGATTAGTAGGAATTCGAGATGTATATAAATCTGTGAGCTCTTGAGCCTTCTTGGGATCAGCAACAGCTGGTCGTTTGCCTGGAGCAATTACAAGCGCCTTCAGATTCTTTGAACCCATGACCGCACCCATTCCCATGCGCGATGCCTGGAAGGAGCGATTTGTAACAATAGATGCAAAGCGAACGAGATTTTCGCCGGCTGTTCCAATAACCGCTGTTGCGATTCCAGCGCCGAAACTCTTCTCTAAGGCATCGACTGTGACATCAACATTCTTACCCCAGTGCTCTGCTGCATCAACAAAGGAAACTGCACCCTCTTTGATTGAGATAAGCGTTGGCTTCGCAGCGCGCCCCTTAATGACAATGACATCAAAGCCTGATTCTTTAAACGATGCGCTAAATGGTCCTTCGACATGGGTCTCACCCATTCCATTTGTAAGCGGACTCTTTGCGCAGACTGCAAGAGATGCAAGTCCGACATAGGGCTGTCCTGCCATTACTGATGATGCAAAGATAAGTGCATTCTCTGGACCGAGCGGATCAGCACCGGCAGGCGTTTCGCGTAGCAATCTCTCTGCAGCTAATAGACCACCGCCACCAAATGTGCGCCAATAATGTTCATGTGGCTCACTTACTTCAAAACTTAACTTCGTTAAATCTACCGTCAGTATCTTGCCGTTATAACCACTCTTAACTTTGGAGTACTTGTTCCGAACCGAGATCTGACTTTCGCTCATAGCGCGACGGTAACAATCCGAGCACGGGCGGTCAATACATTTACGGCAGCTGCACTACCTTTTCAACAATAGCTTCTGCAGTTGCACCTGCCCCAAGATCGATACTGACATTTGTTGGAAAACCCCGCATAGTCGCCTCTGCAAGTACAACCATCTGGGTTGCAATATCTGTCATCCAGTAGAAAGCACCTGGCCCCACTTGCTCGATTAACTCGGCTGCTCGTTCAAGTGCCTCATCGTTAAATTTCTCAACGCCATTGCGATCTTGCTCAAGAACCCACAAAAGATATGCACGGATATCGCCGGCATCGCGCCGCACCTGCTCGTGACGATCGATTATCTGCGCAAGCTCTGCATCCATCGCCCTATGTCGAAACCATCGAAACATATCTACCCCCTGATTCAGATTCTAAGGAATCCCACCGACATTTCATCGGGCAGGTCTTGAGCGCACTCGGTAGCCTTTTTCCATGGGCAGAACTCTCATCTCGGTCATGGCAGCTGCATTTGCTCTCTCATCTCTTTCACCTGCCTCAGCACATCAACCGGTGGCTCTTCTTCCAACAGATACAACTGCAGAGCAAGGTCCCTTACTTGTCGATGGCACGGTCTCTTTTGCAATTCGTGCATCGTTTACAAAATCTGGACAGAAGCAAGCATTCCGCGCAGCTCTTAAAGAGGGCGATCGACTCGAAGTTCAGTATTTGATTGTCGATAAGAAACCCGAGAGCGCGCTGAGCGCTAAGAGGTTGCCTCAGTTGGTTATCACATCTCCGACTGGTAAGAAATTGATAATGAAATTTACCGAGCGGACCAAGTTTTATGAACCTTACGGTCGCACCAACTATCTCTATCTCAGCCGATATTCAGCACCTGCAGAGACAGGAATCTATAGTTTCGTTGCAACAGCGCGCACTAAGGCTGCAATCACAATCGCTGTTGGAGATCGCGAAGTTGAGGGTCAAGTTCTCCGTGGACCAGCACCTAAACCATCTTCATCCCCAACTGCAACTCAGGCAGCGTCATCCCCATCTCCAGAACCAACCAAAACTCAAGAAGCGCTCTACACAATGGCAAAGGTAAAGGAGAACAACAGCGCCTCTAGTTGCTGGTCTGCAATCAATGGAAATGTTTACAACCTAACTCAATGGATTAACTCTCACCCCGGTCGACCTGCACCGATTCTTGGACTCTGTGGCACAGATGGCACTTCATCTTTTAACGCTCGCCACCGAGGACAAGCTAGCCCAACTTCTATCCTTGCCGGCTATCTCCTTGGCCCACTTGAAAAATAATTCCTTGCAGATCTCAGTAAACAGACGAGGTTAAAGCGCCTAGTATCTGAACATGTCACTTGCGCTAGTCACTGGAGCATCACGCGGAATCGGTCGCGAGATCGCACTTGCCCTTGCAGATGCTGGCCACACAGTTATTGCTGTCTCGCGCAAACCTAACCCAGATGAATCGCACCCGAAGATCACATCTATTGCAGGCGATATCAGCAACAACGCATTTGTAACTCAGTTACAGAGAGATGTCACCGCCAAGTTCGGTACCGTACAGATCCTTGTCAACGCCGCCGGAATCTTCGGCCCTATCGCGCTGATTAAAGATAGCGATCCAGAACAGTGGCTTGAGACCATCATGATTGATGCCATTGCACCGTATTACACATCCCGCGCATTCTTACCTGCGATGTTAAACGCCAAGTGGGGCCGCATTATTAACTTGAGTTCCGCAGCAGCCCTGCATCAGCCTGGCAAACTCAATAGCGCTTATGCGACAGCGAAAGTTGCCCTCAATCAATTTACTCGCCACATGGCTGCAGAAATTAGCGGCAGTGGCGTCACCGCAAACGTTATTCATCCCGGTGATGTTCGTAGCGAGATGTGGGCAGATATTCGCGCCAAGGCAGCATCCCTTGGCGAAGATGGCGCCGATTACACCTCATGGGTTGAATGGGTAGAAAAGACCGGGGGAGATGACCCGACAAAAGCTGCCGATCTCATTATGAAATTGGTCAGTGACGAATCAGCAACTGTTAATGGCCGCTTCTTATGGATTGATAACCCCCTTCAAGAACCAATTGAAAGCTGGGATGAACCGGTGGAGTCTCCGCCATGGTTGTAGCAAAAACTAAGAACGGATTCCCACCCAAGATCTGCCTTCGCTGCGAACGACCCTTCGAATGGCGCAAGAAATGGGCCCGTGATTGGGAGAACGTGAAGTACTGCTCAGAGAAATGTAAGAGCGGAAAATAAAGAGTTACTGAAGATCAGCGCAGGCCTTGGCTGCCATCTCATTGGCATAATCCAAGTTCGAGCCTGTCTCATCAAGTAGCTTCGCTGCTTCTGTCTCAAGACATTGCGAATACGTCTGTACCTCTTTTGGTTCTTCAGCCTTCTCTTCGCCACAACTGACGAGAGCGAGTGAAGTAGCAAGAAGTAGAAGCGCCACAGGTAGTTTTTTCATGAATCTAGAGTAACTAACGGTGTTTTCAGGTCAAGTGTTTTGCCCCTCCAGGTATAAATTAAAGGCATGGAAAAGAAACAATTACCGATAATTGCTGCCATCTCAGATGGTTTTAAGCGATACACAGATTTCTCTGGGGCCTCAAGCA
>Ga0214163_1000141_pt1 | contig 32550 bp, 47 predicted proteins | sample LakMenepilimnion_2_FD_153001 | JGI IMG/M metagenome (GOLD analysis project Ga0214163, IMG submission 153001) | Freshwater microbial communities from Lake Mendota, WI - Practice 15JUN2010 epilimnion v4 | ecosystem: Environmental > Aquatic > Freshwater > Lake > Epilimnion/Euphotic zone | place... | reverse complement strand
GGGTAAAGGCCAATGCCTCGTCAAGTGTTGGCGACATTCGGTATGGCGTGTATTCGTCAAACTTTGACTATACGCCACACAGGCTTGTCCAAGATTTTGGAACGATAGCCATCACAGGCACTGGTTCCCCGTTGAATCAGAGCAAAACCATTTCGTGGACTGTGCCTGAGGCCGGTTTGTATTGGCTGGTGATGTGCTTACAAACTTCAAGTGCGGGCTCGCCGAGCGTCACGCAGGGAACAGTCCAGCCGTACACCAACTTGGCGCAGGCCCCGTCGTCTTACGAGGTCTCAAGTGTCACTGGTGCGTTCGCTCTAGCGCCTTCTTGGTCTGCCGCCGCAGCCCCCACCCTTGCTCCTGCTATTTCGTTACAGAGGTCATAATGGAAATCCTGTACGCACTGGATGGCGTTCTTTACCTGAACGGTGAACCCTGCACGCAAGACGAAGCGCAGGCTTACCTTGCCACCGACCCTGAGCATCAAGCGGCCCTAGCAAATCAGCAGGTAGAGGCTGACCGTCAGGCCGCACTCGCCGCGCCACTTGCACCCCTACCGGTTGAAGGTGCAACGGTTGCCGAAGTGAAGGCAAGCGCGGATGTTTCGATTGCTGACCTTGCCACGCAAATGCAAACAAAGATTGATGCAATCCTTGGCGGTGTGTGATGGCGCAACCGTACCGGTCGGGTTTTGAATACCGCAACGGTGGCACATACCGTGGTTCGGCTTTCACACCACCGACACCATCGAAGGTTGATGCTTTCAATGCTGGCCGGCAAACCGTTGGTGGTTATGTGCCAGCCAAAATTTCTGTGACCAGAGCAAATCCAAGTGAAGTGAGGGTGAACCGTTTTGACTACCTATGAAATCGGGCAGGTTTTGACCTTTGCTGTGACGGTGAAGGATGCCACCGGTGCTTTGGTCAATACCGGCACAACACCGGTTTGCACCATCACCTTGCCTGATGGCACAACATCGCTTGGCACAATCACCAATCCTTCAACCGGCAACTATGTTGCCACCCTTACATCGACCCTTGCGGGCCGTCACCGCGCAAGGTGGACAGCAACAGGGGCAAATGCTGGTGGTTTCCCTTACACTGACACCGCCGATGTGTGGGCCACTGACCCACAATTAGTGATCAGCCTTGGTGATGCGCGGGCTGAATTGAACCTTGATGCCACTGAAACGGTCAATGATGATGAATTGCGGTTGTATGTTGCGGCCACCACACAGATCATGGTTGATTTGTGTTCACCTTTGAACATTGCTGTGTTGCCATCTAGTCGGGTTGAAGAGCATGAACCGGCTGGTTCACAATTAGTTTTGCGCCGTAAGTCACCAACCACCCCAACCAGCGCAATTGAATACATCGGGACAGCGGCCTACACCATCCCCTATTCGGCCACCCCAAATGCTGGTGGCGATTCGTTCACCTATGAACCACAAACCGGAATCTTGACCCGCCGTGTGGGTGGTACACCCTACCGTTGGCGGGGCACTGTTCAGGTGTCCTACACATGGGGAAGTGCGGAAATCAATCCGCGTGTTGTGTTGGCGGCGCGTGCGCTAGTCGCGCACCTGTGGTCAATTGGAAACCGTGGGTGGCGACCAAGTTTTGGTGGCAATGAAGCGATCATGCAAACCCCCATGGGGTACGCAATCCCACGCCGTGTGGTCGAAATGCTTGACCCTGCCGGTTCACCAACCATTCAGGTGGGGTGACCGTGGCCACATCAAAAGGCAAGGTTGTGAAAGCGAACCTGTTCACCCTTTGCCAAACCCTTTTTCCACCACCGGTTTTGGTGTCATACGGTTTGCCGGCAACGGATCAACCCAATGACATTGTGGCCATTTGTGAAGCCGGAACGGCCGACACAATGCGGGCCAACCAAGAAGCCAAAACCTATGGCCCACGCACCCGCGAAGAAACCACCTTTGTTTCAATTCTCATTTCGTCTTGGCGTGGCACGATGGATCAACAGATTGTGTCCGAATTGGTTTTCGATGCAATGGGTGATTTGGAAGATGCTTTGCGTACTGACCCAACCATTGGTGGTGCGGTGCGTGAAGCGAACATTGATTCTTGGGAATTGACCGAAACAGATTTCAACGATTTGCCAGCGGGTCGCTATGCCGAAATTTCGGTGATCGTTCGCGCCCGACACCGCATCTGAAAGGAAAAAACATGGCAACAAACACCATCAAATTGGTGAACACAAACCCGCTTGGTGCAATTGATCTTCCCATTCTTGGCCGCACAATTGAAGCCGGTGAAGAATTTGAAGTGGCCGCCGACCTTGGCAAAGCACTTCTTGAACAAATTGGCAACTATGCCGAAGCAAAAACCACCAAGCCCGCGAAGGCTACTGACACACCGGAAGGCAAAGAATAATGGCGACAACACAGGATTCCAGCGTTGGCATTGGAAAAGAATCCACCTACGGAACATCAGTGACCCCAACCCGCTGGTTCGAATTCACCGATGAAAAGTTTGAATTCAAGCCTATGCGCAAGCAGGGCAAGGGTTTGCGCGTTGGTGGCCGGCTGGCCCGATCTGGTCGCCGTGTGACCACCGGCCTTGAAGTGACCGGTGAATTGAACCTTGAAGCGGTCACCAAAGGTCTTGGTTTGTTGCTTGAAGGTGCGCTTGGTTCGGGTACTTCAAACCTAGTTTCCGGCACAACCTACCAACAAAACTTTGTCATTGGTGACACCCTGTCTTCGTTCACGGTGCAAAAGGGTTTGGTTGAAGAAGATGGCACTGTCACGCCTTACACGTTCACCGGTTGTGTGATTGATTCGTTTGAAATTACTTCGGGCACTGATGAAATAGTCATGCTGAAGTTTGGCTTTGATGGCAATGGTGGTGTCAGCACAGCGACTTCATACACCACGCCTTCATACCCAACCACGCCTTCATTGTTCACTTTCACCCAAGGTGTTTTGACTTCCGGCGTATTCACCGCACCCACCACCACCACGCTGGCCAGCGGTGCAACGACCGTTGCCAATGTCACCGAATTTTCGATCAAGGGTGAAAACAAACTAACCGGTGGAATGCGCACCTACGGTTCAGCGGGTAAGCGTGGAACAAAGCCGCGTGCCGGTGATCGTGCCGATGCGGTCAGTGGCAAGGTGAAAGTCATTTACACTGACACCACCTTTCGCGATGCATCGTTCAATGACACCGATCTTTCGTTGATCTTGACTTTCACCACCACGGAAGCATTGTCCACCGGCTTTGCCACCCTTCAGATTGCCATTCCGGTTGCACGCCTTGAACCAGAAACCCCACAGGTCAATGGTGGCGAAGTGATCGAAACCGACTACACCTTCACTGTGTTGGATGGTCTGTCGGCCGCGCAACCAATTTGGGTCATTCTGCGCACCGCCGACACCGCCCTGTAATCATGGCGCAAGAGGCCGTCAAGATCACGGTTGATGCGGCTGAATTCGTTGCCTTCGCTGGCAAAACATCACAATTGCCAGCGAAGGTGAAAACCGAATTGCGCAAGACCGTGAAAACCGAAGGTGAAAGGGTGCGTGATGCTGTCAGGGCTGATGTTCTGAAAGCCCCACGCACCAAAGCCAAGCGCAAAATGGATGGCAACATTCCATCACATCGTGGGTTGCGCCAAAAAATTGCTGATGGTGTTTCTTCAACCACTAAGGCAACGGAAGGCCAAGCCAAGATTGGTGTGTTCATTGTTGCATCAGGGAAAAACCTTCCGGCTTCGCAAAAGAAATTGTTGAAACGGTACAACAAAGAAAACGGTTGGCGACACCCTGACCTTGCGACCGCTGAAAAAATGTCAAACATTGGCAAGCGTGCGGCCCGTGTTGGTGGTAAGTCCGGCAAGAATCTTGGTGCGGCGGCTAAGACTAGGGCACGCAACAAAGGCAAATGGTATCCCCAAAAGGGACGACCATTTTTCGGAAAAGTCATCGGCGAGAATGAAGCCAAATTTGGCAAGGCTCTTGAAGATGCGATGGAAACAGCCCGCAAAAAGGCAGGGTTGCAATAACTAAGGGAATGGGCAAACAATGAAGATCAAAATTCAAGGCACAGAATACGAAATGGCCAGCATTGGCAAAGCAACCCTGTTTGATGTAATGGAAATCAAGAAGCAAACCGGCATGACCATTGGTGAAGTTGAAGAACATTTGACCAGCGTTGCCAACAGCGGTGATGATGAAACCAATGGTGCGTCTTTGTTGTCCAATCCTGAAGCGTTGGTTGCTTTGGGTGCTTTGATCTGGCTGACCCGCCGTAGGGCTGGTGAAGTTTTGACCCTTGAACAGGCGTGTGATTTTCCATTGGATGAAATGGAATTCATCACTGAAGATGGCGATGAAACCCCTGTTGGTGATTCGGGAAAATAACGCACGCCAATCAAGTTGGGTTTCGGTCGGGCCGTAAGTCACCATCGAAATCTACGCGGGCGGCGTTGGTTGATGTTGAATCCCATGTGTATGAACGACTCACCACGGTTTGCCATTTGTGGCCAGCGATCAGCCCATGGAATGTGTTCAATCTTGAAGTTGATGTGTGGTTGATGTTTGCGCGTGCCGCCGATGATTACAACAAAAGCATGAAGGATGTGTGACCGTGGCAAAAGATTCAATGACTTTCAAACTGTTTGGGCAAGATGTAAGTCTTTCCAAAACATTCAAGGGTGCTGGTGGCGCGGCTGGCGATTTTGAAAAGAAAGCCAAAAATCACATTGGTGGGGTTGGCAAGGCTTTTGGCGGAATGGCAAAAATTGCCGGTGGTGTTGCTGGTGGCATGGGTTTGGCTTCCCTTGGTGGCGATCTCATGAGTTTTGGCAAAAACTCTATGGCGGCCTTTGAGGACACAGCCAAGGGTGCAATGAAGATGCAACGCTACATGGGCGGATCAATTGAAGATGCTTCACGCCTGAATCATGCGCTTGCAATGAAGGGCTTGGGCGTGGATGATGCCGCAAAATCCCTTGGAATTTTTGCAAAAAATTCGTCTATTGCCGGTTCGCAGATGACAGATTATGAAGACAAAGTGGCAATGGCGGCACAAACGGGCAAAGTGTTCAAGGGCCATTTGGGTACTATGGCGGCTTCGATGTCGCAGGTGGGTGTGAAACTTCGGGATTCCAACGGTGAAATTCGTCCCATGAAAGAGTTGCTTGGTGACGCGGCCGAAGAATTCAAGAATATGCCTGAAGGTGTAGATCGAACAGCCTTGGCCATGAAATTGTTTGGCAAAAGTGGCATGAACATGATGCCTTTTCTGAAAGAAGGTCGTGAGGGCATCAATAAGTTGATGGCTGAAAGCGATGCGTTGGGCACAACAATTGGCCCGAAAGATCAAGAAGCGGTCAAAAAATCAATTGTGAACAAACGCAAATTGGGTGAGGCTGTCAAAGGTTTGCAAATTAGTTTTGGAAAAAACCTTTTGCCGATGGTGGAAAAGGTAATTTCTTGGATGACTGAAAAGTTAGTGCCCGCGCTTGGCAAAGTTGGTGATTGGATTTCAACCAAATTGATGCCTTGGATTAGCAAACTTGCTGGCCAAATTGGCCAAAAATTGCAACCGGTCATCCAAAACATCACTGAATGGTTTGAAAAAAACAAAGACAAAATCAAACAATTTGCTGATAGATTGATGGAAATGGGCAAAACCATTGCCGACAAGGTTGTGCCGGCTGTCATTGCCTTTGGTGGGTGGCTGGTGAAATATCAAGGCTGGTTGATCCCGATCGCCGCCGGTATTTTGGCGATTGTTGCCGCTGTCCAAATTTATGCGGCCGTGACCCGCATCATTTCTGCTGTCACAAAAATTTGGACAGCCATTCAAGCGGCGTGGAATGCCGTCATGCTCATGAACCCAATCGGTCTGATTGTGTTAGCGGTGATCGGCCTCATTGCCGCAATTGTAGTTGCTTACAAACGATCAGAAACCTTCCGCAACATTGTTGATGGTGCTTTCAAGGCTGTGTTGGGTGCGGTGAAGGCTGTGTGGAATTGGGTCAAACAAAATTGGCCATTGTTGCTTGCCATCATCACCGGCCCAATTGGCATTGCTGTTTTGTTGATCACCCGCAATTGGAACAAAATCAAAGCCGGTGCAAAGATCGCTGTTGATTGGGTCAAAACAAAATTCAACGCATTGGTTGATTTCTTCAAAACCTTGCCGGCCAAGATCACTAGCGCGGTGTCATCCATTTGGGATGGGTTCAAATCCGGCTTTGTTGCCATGGTCAATTTCTTGATTGATGCTTGGAATGCCATTGATTTTGGAATCAACATTTCTGTTCCGGATTGGATTCCGGTTATTGGTGGCAAGGGCATCAACATTGATGACATTTTTCCTGACATTCCGCGCCTTGCCAAAGGTGGGATTGTGACTAGCCCAACGCTTGCGTTGATTGGTGAGGCTGGCCCTGAAGCGGTTGTGCCTTTGGGCCGTGGTGGGATTGGTTCAACGGTCATCAACATCAACCCTGTGGTGATGGCTGGCACTGAAGATGTGATGGCACGCGCCATTGTGAAATCTTTGAATGACTACCAACGCCGTGGCGGACGACTTCAATTCATGGGAGCATGAAAATGGCAATATCTGTGGTGACAGTGACCGGTACTTTTGTTGATTTCTCTGGCAAGCCGATGATGGGGAAGATCGTTTTCACACCAACACCTTCAGCGGTCAATGACGCTGGTGCTGATCGGGTCTATCTGCCAAGCCCAATTGTGGCACTGATCACCGCTGGCGGTCACATGAGTGTTGACTTAGCGGCAACTGATGACACAGACGGTAATCCTGTGGGCTTCACTTACACTGTCACCGAACAGTTTGACAACTTTACTGGTGGCCGGTCTTACCCGATCTCATTACCTGCCGCGAATTCACCTGTTGATTTGGCCGACATTTCACCGGAATCTTCGGCTAATGCTGGAACTGTGGTGTGGGCTGGTATGCCTGCGGGTGGCACTGTCGGACAATTCATGGTCAAAACTGGTGTCGATAACTATGACGCGGGCTGGGAATCCAACGCTGATCGTTTCTATCAAGGCACAGGTTCACCCAATGGCGTTGTCACGGCGGTTGTTGGTTCAACATACGCGGACACCGCCGCCACGGGCGGTGTTATCCGTTGGACGAAGTTCACTGGCTCCGGTAACACGGGGTGGCTTGCTGATCCGATAGATAGCGCGGTTGTTCATAAGGCTGGCACCGAAACTATTACTGGCAACAAAACATTCAGCAGTGGCAATGTCTTTGTGAATAGTGCGTCAAGTAACCCTGCCTTTATTTCTAACGCTTCCGACACTGGCTCTGAACGCACAGCAGGAATGCATTTGCAAAGGCGCGGTGTGGTTCGGTGGATTATTGCTAAGAATTCAACTGCAGAGTCGGGCAGTAACGCGGGAAGCGATTTCAATGTTTATCGTTATGACGACGCGGGTGCTTTCTTGGGTTCTGCGCTCAACATTGTGCGAAGCACTGGCGAGAGCCGGATTGGTGAAACAACCGCTGGCACCGCGCACCTACGCCTTGACCGATCTGCGGGCAATGTTGGCATCATCACCGGCACAGGTTTCCCTGAAGGCGTTGTCACCGCCCCTGTCGGGAGTATGTACACCGATACCGCTGCGACTAATGGTGCGATTCGTTGGATCAAAGCCACTGGCGTAGGTAACACTGGGTGGCGGGTTGAATACGGTGACACTGGTTGGCGCAACATTGTGGGCAGTATTTACGCCGGCCCAGACCTTGCAGCGAATTTCCCTACCGTTAATGTGTTGCAGATGAGGCGCATTGGGATGGAAGTAAAATTTCGGTTTCGTGGTGATGCAACAGGCGGGGCACTTGTTGGCCTCAATGCTGTTGCGGAAATGGCAGTTGATCTACCGGTTGGGTGGCGTTCCTTAGAGTATGCCACGCTTGGTAGTGGTAAAGCAGGCCAATCTGCTTCACTTGTTAGCACTAGTTTATTGACCACTTTATCCCTTGTGTCCTCAGAACCACCGATACCCCCAGCGACGAATTCTAAGTGGGTAGGGCTTTTCTTCTCAATAATGGCTGACTACCCAACCAACGACGCATGGCCCACAACCCTAATCGGCACAGCGGCTTAGGGGTGCGTGATGGCAACAGCGATGCCGAACATTCAGGTTGAATTGTATTCGACTTTTTATGCTTCATGGGTTGATGTTTCACAATATCTGATGACGGATCAGGGTGTGTCAATCAAGCGTGGCCGTGGCACGCGCTTTGACACTTCCGGTGTGGGCACTTGCGCATTTGTTTTGGATAACTTCACGGGCAATTTCACGCCAGCCAATAGTGCAAGCCCATTGGGTTCTACTTATGGCACAGAATGGGCAAGCAAAAATCAACAGGTGCGGATCACCATTGATTCGATCCGCGTGTTCACCGGCTTTGTTGATTCGTGGTCGGCATCTGTTTCATCAAGTGGTGAATGCCTCACCACTGTGACGGCATCTGATCGCATGAAATTCTTGGGCACAAACCCTTTGGGCGGGTATGGGGTGGAGCGTGCCAAACAAATTGTTGGCACAAATGGTGTGGTGTATCCGCTGGCATCGGCCATTGGTGCGGGTACAACCGCGCAATTTTCGGCTTGGCGTGACACTTCAGCGGGGTTGCTTACCATTTCGACGGCCGGCATGAGCGCGTGGGAATTTGTAAGTGATGCGCCAGCGTTTGGTTCGGGGTCTTTCCATGGTGTGAAAAACATTGACACCGGCGCAGGTGTCGGGTTGCGCGTTCCAAAAACCCTAGACATCAGCACAGGTGGTTCATCGTTTGGCGCGTTCCGCCTGAATCCGGCGGCGGCAGGTTTTCATCCTCTGTTCTTTGTGGCGGGAAGTTCGTCCGCCTACAATGCGTTTCTTTACATTGAACCATCGCTTGGCAACGCGGTCTTTTCTTTGACCTCTTACCCTAGCGGGACGGTGTACACCTTCACATCTAGTGTGGCAAAGTTGAACGATGACGCTTGGCACACCTTTGTTTTGGTCTTTGCCTCTACCGGCAGACTTGCGACGCTCTACATCGACGGTGTGAATGTTGGGTCGGTTAGTAGCGCGACCACTTGGGCATTGTCGCCAACCGGCAGAGCCAACACCTTCGGTGCTATCAACAATGGAAATACGGCAATTGATGGCTACCTGTCCACCATTGGTGTGACCAGCGAAGTATTGACATTCACTAAGGCCAACGATCTTCATGACGCAATAATAAATGGTGACAGTGGCGACACCATCACCACGCGCACACAAAATGTGATGAAATGTCTTTACCCAACAGGCACACCAACCATTGCAATTGCTAACGCATCGGCAATCACGCTGGCTGGTCAAGCCACTAATGGGCAAAGCGCAATGTCAGTGTTGAATGAAATTGCTGACACCGAACGCGGCATTGTGTATGTGGACAGGTTGGGTGACACAAAATTCAGGGGATCGGCGGCCAGATCGTTGGCCTTTTCGCTGACCTTCGATGCGCTGGCAGACCTTGACGGCAACCAAGATTGCACCCTGATCGCTGATGATTCAACCTTTGCAAACCGTGTTTTGGCAAGCGGCCCTGCCGGATCGTTCATTGCCGAAAATGCAACATCAATTGCCACCCTTGGCATCATTTCCGAATCGTGGTCTTGCATTTCCACATCATTGAACGGTGCAACCGATCCACCAACCAAAAGGTTGAATGACCGGTTGAATGTTGAACCACGCATTGGTCAGGTCACGGTTGATTTGATGACGGCCACCGCCGTTTCAAAATCTTCAGCGGTGCAAATTGTTCCATTGGATTGTGTCCGGTTCACTAACCTGCCCACACAGTTGGGTTCGGCAACGCGAAGCGCAATCGTTGAAGGGTATTCGCTGAACGCTTCCGTTTCGTCATACACCTTGACCCTTGATCTTTCCCCCACCGGATAGCGAAAAACATTTGTCATGTTCAATCAAGATGATGGGGAAGCAACAGTCATGGCAAGCATCATTGGCGCAATGGCCGCTGGTTCACCATTGGCCGCTGGCGTGATCCTGACCAGCGACAATGTGGCCGGCGCAACCACCTTTGTGATCGCCCTGATGGTTGGGCTGGTTTCTGTTGGCACAGGCATTGGGAAATTGTTCAGCCGGTGGAAAGTCCAAATTCAATCTGACTTGAAGCGTGATGAATTGTTGTGTGATTTGGTTGATCGAATCAGCCGCATTGAAGACCGCCAATTGAAGATCATTGAAACGATAGAGAAACAGGGCCGCCCCTAGTCTTGGTGGTGGCGGGTTGCGCTTTGTCCCTAGCCAGATCACCCCGCCCTAGTGATCCCCGCCACCATCAACACCCACAATGAAAGGCAACACCATGAATCAATTGATTCGTTCAGCAATCACCACCTTTGTCACCGCCTTTGTTGGCCTCATTCCCCTTTCGGCTTTCGCCAATCAGGATTTTTCTTGGCTTCAATCCGCGTTGATCGCGGCGGCCCTGACCACGGTTCGCACCTTGGTTGCTTACCTTGACCCCAACAACACCGCCTTTGGTGTGGGTGCTGATCCTGTTTTGGTTGATGATGCTGGTTCGATCACCACTGACACAGGCGATTTGGCGTGAATAGTTTTGCACCATGGGTTGGTGCGGAGCGTTGCACCGGTGGCGCGACTAAGGGCGCAACCGTTTTGATGGCGTACCTGTTGCGCCGTTTCCCTTCCACCAAGTCAGATGGAATCTACAATTGCCGAAGCGTGCGTAGTGGCCAATCGTATTCTTGCCACGCTGAAGGGCGTGCCCTTGATGTGCGTTGTGACAAAGCAACCGGTGATGCCATTGTGAAGTTGGTTGCGGCCCACGGTTTGCCCTTGGGTGTTCAGGCAATCATTTGGTGGGATCGGATTTGGTCTGCAAAGTCACCCAATGGGCGTGCATACAATGGGGCTGACCCGCACCATGGCCATGTTCACATCGAATTGACCCGCGCGGCCGGTAAGAATTTGACCCTTGCCCGCATCCAATCGGTGCTTGACCCTAAGCCGGTCAAGCCTGTGAAACCATCAAAGCCTTCTTCGACATTCCCTTTGCCAGCCGGCCACGCCTTTGGGCGAACCGTTGGTGCAAGGGTTCACAACGGAACGCGCAACAGCGAAGACAAAGCGGATGTGAAAAGGATTCAACGCAAGTTGAAAGTTGTTCCGGTGTCTGGCCTGTTTGGTCAGATCACGCAACGCAAGGTGAAGTTGTGGCAAATCAAGCACGCCATGAAGCCGACCGGTCTAGTTGGTCGCGCTGAATGGGTCAGGTTGGGTTTGTAATCTGCAACCCCAAGGGCTACCGAAAGGCAATGCAATGTCATTGGCCGATGATCTGCAACAAAACACAGAGCCGAAACCACCATGGCAAACCTGTTCAGTGGCTTGGGCAATAAGCCTGACCGATGGTGAAAACAAAACAGCCCTGATCAGGGCCATCAACGGCCGGCACATGAGCGGTGACAAAATTGCCAAAGCGGTTCGGGATCATTTGTCAATCGCAATTTCTGGTGAATCAATCCGCCGTCACCGCCGCCAATCTTGCCGGTGCGAAAAATGAGCCTAGCCAAAGCATTGCAACGGCCACGCATCCTGACATTGGACATTGAAACCAGCCCCGCAATTGTGCAAACCTTCGGGCTACACAACACCAACATTGGCATTTCACAAATTGTTGAACCAACGCGGGTGCTATGTTTCGCCGCGAAATGGCATGGTGAAGATGAAGTCATGTTTTTCAGTGAACACCACCATTCACGCGCGGTGATGGTTCAAGCGGCATGGGATTTGCTGAACCAATGCGATGCGCTCTGCACCTACAATGGCCCATCTTTCGATGTGAAATACCTTCAGGCAGAATTCTTGCTGGCCGGTATGACACCACCGCGACCTTTCAAAAACATTGACCTGTTGCGCGTGGTGCGTTCCCAATTCAAATTCAATTCAGCCAAATTGGATTGGGTGTCACAGCAATTGGGGTTAGGGTCGAAGGTGTCGCACGAAGGTTTCGGGTTGTGGACAGCGTGCCTTGCCGGTGATCCCGATGCGTGGGAACGATTCAAGGCATACAACATCCAAGATGTGGTCTTGACTGAACAACTACTTGACCGGCTTGGGCCGTGGGTGAAAACACACCCGCACTTTGGGATGTTCAACGGTGATGATTCATGTTGCTTCCGTTGTGGTGGCACTGATTTTGAATCCCATGGTGACAATGCCCGCACCGATTTGGCGGTGTTCGAATTGTTCAAATGTGTTGGTTGTGGTGCGTGGTCGCGTGGTGCAAAAAGGGTTTTCGGAATCAAGGTCAGGGGTCAAAAATGAAACGGCCAACACAGGTTTTCATTTCACCTTTCCGGTGGTCTGTCAAATGGGGCAAACATGAAGTGTTGAAGCATCACCCCAATGGGGATGCGTGCGGGTCTTGCGACATGGTTTCTTTGACCATCGCTGTTGATGCTGGCCGGTCTGAAGATTACGCGAAAGCCATTTTGTTGCACGAAATTTTGCACGCTTGCATCAGGTCAAGTGACCCAACCCTTGATGATGAGGCGGAAGAAACAGCGGTGGCCGCGATGACTTCACCTTTGCTTGCCACGCTTCGGGACAATCCCGATGTGGTGGCGTACCTGTTGGATCGGTCATGATTGGTGTGCTGTTGGCGGTTGGTTCGATCTTTGGCCTGTGGTTGGCTGGTCGCCGGCCCAAAGCCGGCTGGCTGTGGTGCATGGGAATGGAAGTCCCTTGGCTGATCTATGCTGTGAGCATTGACCAGACCGGTTTGGCCCTGCTGTGTGGGGCGTATTTCGTGGTGTATCTACTGAATGGGATGAAGGCAAAAAATGGGTGATGAAATTGATGTGTTGTTGGATCAGCGCGGTTCGGTGTATGGCGACCCATTGACCAACCACACCCGCATTGCGGGGTTGTGGTCGTCTTACCTTGAAACCCCGATCACGCCAGCGCAAGCCGCGATGTGCATGATGTTGGTGAAGGTTGCAAGGTTGTGTCAGACACCTGATCATGAGGATTCAATCAAGGATGCGGTGGGGTATTTGGAAGTGTACCGGCGCATCATGGACACCACCTGATTGGTGTCTTTGGTGTGTGCTAGTTTTGTTTTGATCCTTTCGGTTGGTTGTCGAAGGATGAAAAGCCCCCCACCAGAAACGGTGGGGGGCTTTTCGTTTGGTGTGGTGGCTAGGCAATCCCATACCGGTTTATCGTTTCCAATGCAATGTGAATTCCGGCGGCCGTGGTTAGCGTGGTCTGGCCTTTGGCGGCTTTGTCATTTGAAAGCATAAGCGCAGAAACAATGGCGGCATCCAATGTTGCTTGCCCTTCATCGTGGTATCCGTCACGAAATGTTGCAAGCCAGCGGATGGCGGATTGTTGGGTGTGCCAGATGGCAACTAGGCGGCCGGTCAAATACGCATTGTTTTTGGCAAAAGAATCTTGCGCGCGTGCTTTCATCAATTCTTCTTGTTGCATTAGTTGGCTGATCGCGGCGGCAAACTTCACTTTGGTTGCTTCGCTGATTGTGGTGGTGGTCATGGTGTGATCCTTTCGGGTTGGTTGGTTGTCTTAGTTGGTGGCAAGGTATTCGTCAGGCGAGGCCACAAACCCCAAGGGCTTGAAAGGCCCTTCAAGATCGGTGCGCACCCACCGCTGTGCATTGCATTGGGGGCATGGGTTCAAGGTTGATGGTTTGGTGACCCTTTCGGTGATGTACGCCAGACACCCACAATTGGGGCAAGCCACCAAGGTTGATGCACCCTTGGTCATGGCAATGGTCGGGTTGATTTGTGCGGTGTAGTTGGCATCGAAGTGCGCACTGATCGCTTCACGGATCACCCCTGATGCATTGGTGCTGGTGTTGGCGGCAATGGCACTGATCACATCCCACAATTCATCAGGGATGCGCACCGATCGCGCTTGGGTCTTCGGCTGGTTTGGCATGGTGGTGATCCTTTCGGGTTGGTTATTCGTTCCAAAATTCGGGGCAGGTTTCGTCACAGTCCGAACCAGCCGCACACCCACACAATGGGCACGCAAATGCGCGGGTGACTTCAGCCCATGGATTGGTGTATCGGCCATCGTTGGTTGTGGTCATCGTGTGATCTCGCGGGTGGTGACTTCAAAAATGCGGAAGTTTTTCCAACCATTTGCGGCCAACATGGTGATTGCTTCTTCCGCTTCTTCGTGTGTTTCACACACCCATGTTTCGTGGTGGCTTAGGCTTTTTGCAAAGGTGGCCTTGACTTCGTAGGTGGTGGTTGCTGTGGTGGTTTCGGTGTTCATGGTTTTGATCCTTTCGGGTTGGTGGTGCTGGCTGGTTGCCATAGGTCAATTGAATCATAGGTGTGTGACACCTGTCTAGTGTTTTGCAAAAAAACTTTTTTCGGCGTGTCGCCCCGAACCCCACCGGTTGCCCCAAAACCAGCCCCACAGGATGCCCCACAACAGGCCAACCAGCGCACCCCCACCCTGACACCCCAAGGCACACCAAAAACCCCACAGGGGCGATCCTGTGGGGTTTGGTGAGGGGCTAGGCGTGGGGGCTAGTTGGTGGATCGGCGCAAGAAATCAGCCAACGCCAGCCGGACAACTTCCGACAACGAAATTTTGTGCTGGTCAGCCACCTTGGCCAGATGCGCCCATGTTTCATCATCAATTCGAATTGACCTGTGTGGTGTTTTCGGTTGGTTAGGCATCGGCTGTCTTCTTCCCAATAGGCTTGAACCGGTGATCATACACACAACCAAAGATGGTGTGCGACACACCAGCATTTGACCAAATGCCGCAACCATGGTGGTGGCATCAGGTACATTCAAACCGCACCAATCAACCAACCATGAAAGGATCAACAACCATGACCGAATTCCACACCGGTGATCTAGTGAAATTGGCTAGTGGGATCACACCGGAAATCGGGACAGTGGGCGCAACCGGAACAGCACACCTTGGCAATCGCGCCGTCAGCATCATTGAAGTGTTGTGGCCCATCGGATCAGTACCAGAAACCACCACCATCAACGGTGCGCGAAAGTTGCACACCAGCACAGAATTGGTCACCCTTACCGCTTGGGAACAGGCCACCCACATGATCAACAAATGCGCTGATTGCATGAACGGTGTTGATGTGTGTGAAACCCATTCAGCATTGTTGAACCTGATTGCTGATGGCGGTGATTTGGGTGCGTAATCCATTCCGCCGCAAATACCGTTTCGATCCGGCCAAATCCGTTGGCCAAAGGGTGCAAGAAAACATCACCAAACGCGCCGACAACCACACACCACACACCAACACAACCACCAGCAATGCACGCATCATTGGGAAGGATCAAAACCATGACCGCTGACACCCTGTTCACCCTGTTCACCATCACCTTTGTTGGGCTGGCCATGTTCGGCATCGGCAACCTTTACGGTTTCGCCAAAGGATTCAAAGAAGCCAAAAATGATGACTGAAAACAAACCCAAACCACCACGCTTCATTGAAGGTGAACCAACACCAAGGATGCTGGCCGTCATTGAAGACACAGAATTTTTGGCATCAAACGGTTGCACCTTGGACACCATCGGCAACCGCCTTGGGTTAGCCCCTGCAACCATCAAACGCTATTTCAGCGCGGCGGGTAGGGAATACCCATGGCAGAGATGAACCCCGAAAACATCACCGCCGATGATGTGCGCAAAATCCGCATCTACCTTCACCGCTTGCGCGTTTTCGTTGAAGAACAGCACGCAATGCTTGACTACATCCAAGCAATCCACACTGAACACCCCGACATTGAAGGGTGCTGTTGGGAATGCTTGCAACAATGGCCATGCCGCACCACGCGGGTGCTATTTGGGGAAATGGAAAACACAGATGAAGATTGAATTGTGTTCGATCACCGGTTGCACCAACCCACCCCAACACAGCATTGCACCAGATGATCGTGAAACAATTGTGTTGTGTGATCAGCACAATGTGATGGTTGCGGAAATCGTTTCCGCCCTGATACCGGAAGAAGACTGATGACAAACGCCAGCAAAGGCAAAGGCACAGCATGGGAAACCGCCTGTGTGCGATGGTTGAAACCCCTGTTCCCCCATGTTGAAAGGCGCACCCTTCAGGGCAACAAAGACAGGGGCGACATTGCCGGCATCGCTGGTGTGGTCATTGAATGCAAAGCCGCGAAATCCCATGACCTTGCCGGTTGGGTTGATGAATTAGAAACTGAAATGGCCAATGACAATGCCGACATTGGTTTTTTGATCATCAAACGCCGTGGCAAAACATCACCCGAAAGCGCGTATGTTTTGACCACACCCGCATCAATGCTTGCCATCCTGAAGGATCGAAACGGTGGTGTGGCGTGAGCGAAACACACTTGAAATGGGCATTGATTGGGATGGCTTTCATTTTGACCTTTACCATTTGGCTGATTGAAGGCCCAAATTCGGCTTTCAACCCAACACCACCAACCAAAACAGTGGTGGACAAAGCCCCAAGGATCACCCCAAAGCCGAAAGCCAAACCAGCCGCAACACCCAAACCAAGGATCAAACGCACCCACAGGGTGAACCGATCAACGGTGCGCGGGTACAAATTCACAGTGCAAACAAACACCCCATCGAAACGCTACGCGCGAACCCTAGTCAATGGCACACAGTGGCCTTGCCTTCACGAATTGTGGATGCGTGAAAGCGGCTGGTCACCCACCAGCGACAACCCCACATCATCAGCCTACGGAATCCCCCAAATCCTTGGGTTGGAAAAGCGCACCGGTGATGATTACCGGAAACAGGTTCAGGCCGGTTTGGGATACATCTCGCACCGCTATGGCACACCCTGCCAAGCGTGGTCATTTTGGCGTGCGCACCGGTGGTACTAATGGGCGCACCAACAATTGCCCAAATCGGGTTGGCCGCGCAAGCCCTATGGGATGCGTTCAACTACGCCTTGCCCACTGATCCGCGCGAAGTTGCAAGGGTGGCCCTTGAAGCCGTGATGAAGGATGAAACCAATGGTGTGTGATAGTGATGTGACCAAGATGCGCCGTGGTGGCTATCGGGCAGAGTGTGTCTGTGGCTGGTGGCAAGATGTTCACAACGAAGAAATGGCAAACCAAGAAGCCAACAATCATGTTGGATACCAGCAACACCGATTCAAACCGACAACCAGAAAAGGGACAAACAATGAACCAACCATTTGCAACCATTCGACCGGAAATCCCGCGCGACCATTACAACCGGCCATTGGTCACACCACCTGAAGGCGGGAAGGCTAAGGGGTACACCCGATGCACCACCTTTGTTGGCGCGACCGAAGACCTGTACACATTGCAACAGTGGGAAAAGCGTGTTGTTGCCCTTGGGCTGGCAACGCGACCAGACCTGATTGCGATGGTTTCGGCGCACCGCGATGACACCAAAGCATTGAACCAAATTTGCATGGATGCCAAAGAAGCCGCGAACGCTTCAAGGGCCGCGAACATCGGCACAGCCATCCACGCTTTCACAGAAATCATTGATGGTGGTGGCACGATGGATCAAATTCCGCCAGAGTATCGCGCCGACCTTGAAGCCTATGCACGCGCCACCGAAAGTTTCGACCATGAACACATTGAACAATTCATGGTGCATGACGGTCTTTCCATTGGTGGCACACCTGACCGCATTTCACGCACCAAAGATGGCCGGTTGATCATCATGGATGTGAAAACCGGTGGCAGGGCTGGTGAAAAATTGTTGGGCATCGGCAAGATGGCGCAACAATTGGCGGTCTATTCCCGATCATTGAAATACGATTTCGAAACAAACACCCGCACCGATCTTGGCATTGAAACCGCTGTTGGTGTGATCATTCATTTGCCAGCCGGTGCGGGCCAATGCGACCTGATCACCCTTGATTTGAACCTTGGGTGGAAAGGTGTCCAATTGTGTGCCGACATTTACGCGCACCGGAAGGGCAAATTCATTGCCAGCGAAGCGGTGGTGTCATGACCACAAACACCGATGAGCCGGTCAGCCTTGAAACCCTGCCCGATCTGATCCGATCACGGTTCACCCCATTTGCGTTTTTGTGTGATTGCAAAGGCACTGAACCGGAATGTTTCGCAACGCGCCGCAATCCGTCCATGATGGCAACGCATGAAACCATTGAACGCATCGCCAGATTCATTGAAACATTGGCGGCCGGTGATCAACCATGACCGCCATTGAACGGTTGCCACAAAATTGCAAATCGTGCAAAAAATTGGTGTATCTGATCCACACCGGTGGTCGCATTGCGATTGAAATTCCGGTTGAAACAGACCCCATTGCTGTGGGTGCGCGTGGCTGGCCACCATTCTTTGAAGTGCGCGGCCAAAGGTTTCAACAAATGTGGGGGCAACAAACCCCGCAACATCGTGGCTACCCAATCCACAGCGTGCATCATTGCGAACCCCCAAAGATTTGCTGGTGGTGTCACCACCCGCATTTGCCCGAATCAACCGAATTGGGCACACCTGAAAATGCAAATGAAAGTGAAAATGCAAATGTCAAATGATCCGTTCAACCCGCCTTCAACATCAACCGGCATCCAATGGGATGACCACAAAGGTGAATTGCTGTTGATCACAGTCAAAGAGCAACGCACCGGAATTCAAACCGCTTTCGGTGAAGCCGATGCAATCGAAGCAACCGTGACCTGCCTTGATGGGGCACATGAGGGAACAACCTTTGATGACATTCTGATTTTCCCGAAGGTACTTCAATCCCAATTGCGCCCATCAATGGGTGGCATGGTGTTGGGCCGGCTAGGTCAAGGTGACAAAAAGGCTGGCCAATCAGCCCCATGGAAATTGGCTGAACCAACCGAAGATGACCGCAAAAAGGGCTTGGCATGGCTTGATGCAAACCCCATCGCACCACCGTTCTAGGATGTGACAGGTTCAGCCCTTGCGGCCCGTGGTGGGGAAGCCACAAACCGCAAGGGTTGAACACAACCCGCCAACGAAAGAAGACAACCAACCATGAACGATCAAGAAACAGCCGAAATTGCGCACCACCACGCATTGTGCCTTGAAGACCCACAGCATTGGTTTGATGTAGTTGCACCACAAATTGATGCGAAAGCGCACCCGCAACAATTGTTGAAACGCAACGCAACCAACGCGCTGGCCCACGCCGCGCAATGGTATGCAATCAATGGGATGCGCGTTTTCCCCATCACAGCCTTGAAGAAGAATCCACCATTGGTGAAATGGGGAAGCCAAGCCAGCAACAATGTTGAACAGGTCAAAGCGTGGTGGGCGAAATGGCCCAATGCCAACATTGGTTTGGTGTGCGGTGAAATCTTTGATGTCATTGATTTGGACAATGTCGAAGCGATCCAACAATTCAACGCAATGCCACCAAGCGTGCAACCACCAATTTTGGGGTGCGTGAAAACCCCACACGGCCGGCACATCTTCATCACCCCTGAACCATCCCTAAGCGTTGAAGTTGGGATGCTTGATGGTTGGGATTATCGCGGGGCTGGTGGTTATGTTGTCGCGCCACCATCACGCAACGCCGAAGGCAAAACCTATGAATGGTTGAAGCCACCAACATGGGTGCAACGGTGAGCGAACCCACGAATTGGCTTGAATGGGTGCGGTCACAGGCCGAACCAAAACCCGAAAGCGAACCTGTCACACACCTTGGGGGCACGCGCCCAAATGTTAGTGCCGAAGAAGGGCGCAGGTACGCTGAAGCCGCGTTGCGTGCCGAAACCCACAATGTTGCCACCGCACCCGAAGGCACACGCAACCATGCCCTGAATTCAAGCGCATTCAGCATCGGTCAATTCGTGGCATCAGGGTATTTGACCGGTGAAGAAGCATCACAGGCTTTGGCCGGTGCGGCACAAATCAATGGCCTTGAACCCCACGAAATCACCAACACCATCAGATCAGGTTTCACAGCCGCCCAAGACCACCCACGCATCATTGAACCCTTACCAAACCGCACCCACACACCCATTCCCCCATTCATCCCACCACAGCCCGACACACCAAGCGACACACCAGCATGGGAACACCCATGGACAGACCTTCAATGGGTCGCTGACGGTGAAATAAGGCCCACACACCCACCCACCATTGGCGCACGCACCGATGGTGTCCCACTGTTGTATCGAAACAGGATCAATGGCATCTTCGGTGCACCCGAAACCGCAAAAACATGGATTGCCCTACACCTGATCACCCAAACCCTGAACAACGGTGACAACGCTTGCATCATTGACATTGACCACAACGGTGCGAACGACACCCAATCACGGTTGATCAAACTAGGGGCTGACCCCGCGCACATTGGTGACCCCGAAAGGTTCAGGTTGTATGAACCCGAAGACACCACCACCCTGATTGCGGTGCGTGATGATGTGGCGATCTGGCAACCCGCGCTGTGCGTGTTGGATTCGGTGGGCGAATTGTTGCCCATGCTTGGCCTTGATTCAAACAGCAATGATGACATCACCCGCGCCTACCGACACATCGTGCAACCCATGGCCACCACCGAAACCGCGATCTTCACCATTGACCACCTAGCCAAACACAGCGACAACGAAAACGCTTTCGCCATCGGTGGCATGGCAAAGAAGCGTGCCATTTCCGGTTTGTACCTGCACGCCAGCGCACGCCAAATCCCCGCACCCAAAGCCATTGGCCGCATCACCTTGACAATCAGCAAAGACCGATCCGGCATGGTCAGGGAATACGCCACCAACAGTGCCACCGGTGCTGTGTTGGGCACATTCATCCTTGATTCAACCAACCCCAATGGGAGCATCGAAGCCGGCATTGAACCGGTCATCCCAAGCATCAACGAAGCCGGCGAATTCATGCCAACCATGATCATGGAAAGGGTGTCGAAACTACTTGAAGAATTCAGGGAAGAAGGATGCAACACCACCATGATTCAAGCCGAAATTGGGGGCAAAAAAGATCATGTGAACCTTGCGCTGGCCCGCCTAGTCAAAGACCACTTTGCGAAGGTCACCACGCGCGGCAAAGCCAAGGTGTATTTCACCACCAAACCATTCAGGCACGCCGACACCACCATTGACCCGATCACCGAATTCAACGCATAAAGAAACCGGATCGCCCGCGTTGGGTGATCCGGTTTCCGGTGGTGGCGTGGTTATCGCTTACTATCCCAAGCGGTGGCATAAGCGGTTGCGGCCGCATCGGCAAGCCTTTGCGCGGTGGCTGTTGCCTTGGTCACCTCTGCCCATTCTTCGGGTGAACGAAAAATTTGGTGGCCGTCATCAAGGGTGAACAGGTAGAAATTGGATTCGCGGGTCATTTTGTGTTGAATTTCAGTGACGGTGCGTTGAAAAACATTCAATGTTCCAAGGCCAAATGTAATGGTGTCGCCAATTTCAATGCGGGTAATTTGTGTGCTGGTCATGGTGTGTCCCTTTCGATTGGTGGGGCTGGCCGTGTTGCCAGCCCCGCGTGGTGGTGGTCAGCGAATTTCAAAACCATGGGATCGCGCAAGTGCAATGCCGGCTTCAGTGAAAATCAAGTATTGGTCACGGCTTTTCCCCAAACCTTCAGAATCCCCAATTTCAACCAAACCCTTTTTCTTCAGGTCGGTGATGTTCCCGCGCTGTTCCTTTGTCAGCCACACATTGCCCGCGCTCACCCAAGGTGAACCGCCCCAATTGGGTGCGTCTTCGGCGTATTCAAGAAAAAGGGCGAGGCTTGCATCTGTCAATTTGATGGTTTCGATGTTCATGGTGTGTCCCTTTCGTTGGTGGCTGGTTGCCATGGTTCAATTCTAGGGTGGGTGTGTGACACCTGTCTAGTGTTTGGCCAAAAAAGTTTTTCGGGCGTGTCGCTAGGCACAAAGAAGCCGAACCACCAATGTTCGGTGATCCGGCTTCCGGTGGCATCAGGGGCGCAACCAATGGACATTGGCGACCCGAACACCACCTAGCCATCGCACGCCGTATTCGTTGGCAAGGGCCGTGGCGTGGTTCAGGCTGGCCGCCGCGAAACTAACGGTGCGGCCGTCAAAATAGGTGGCCAAGTAGTGGCGGGCTGATCGTGTCGCGGGATGCGCGGCTGTGATCAAATCCTGATCCGTGATCATGAAACAACCTTTTCAACCAAGGTGCGGCCGCCCGCGTAGTTGATGTAAGTTCCATCGGATGTGTAGTAGAAATAAGTCCTGACCCGTCCACGAAGGTCATGCGTCTTGCAAACAATCACCGCAACGGTCATTGGCACAATTTCGCGGGCCGTGTAGTTGTGATCGGCATCTTCCGTTCCAGCCGAACAAAGAATGATTGTGCCTTTTTTGACTTTCACGCAGGTGACCTTTTCGATGTTCATTGTGTGTCCCTTTCGTTGGTGGTGCTGGCTGGTTGCCATGGTTCAATTCTAGGGTGGGTGTCACACACCGCGCAAGTGTTTGGCCAAAAAAGTTTTTCGGGCGTGTCCCCAACCCAACCCACAGTCTGTGGATAACTTGACCCGATCAGGCCAGCCCCACCATTAGGCACAAAAATGCGGTTGTCCGGTGCGTGTGGTAGGCTGTCAGCCAGCCCCTTGGGGCGGCCGGCTGACAGACCCTCACTGAACCGGCGGAAATCACACCCAACCCAAACCAACCCTTGGATGTGCCATGGATAGGGCCACCGATCTTGCCACCGCACTTGACCAAATCCCCCACCTTTTCGATCAACTAGCGCACCACCTACCCAACACCCCCAACCCCAACCATGGTGAGCGCACCACCACCAGCCGCCACCACCCATTGCCCTACCGTGACAATGTGAGTGTGGCCCGCATCAACCTTGAAACCTTGCTGGTTTCGTGGGCGCGGCTGGTCAGTGACAAACAGGGCATCGGCGCACCCCAACCCAATGCTTTGGCCGTGGTCGAATATTTGGTGCGCCACCTTCCGTGGATCGTTGATCAGGACTTCATGCCGATCATGTGTGATGAAATTGAAGAAGCAATGGACAGCGCGAACCGCACCATGGTGGATCACACCCACACCTTGACCATTGGTTCATGCCCCGCCCCAACAGTTAGTGGCGAACCTTGCACCGGTGTGTTGATGGTCACCCCTAACGACCGGCAGGTGGTTTGCCCGCGTTGTGGTGAGGATTGGCAGGCAAGTGAATGGCCACGCCTTGGCGCGTTGCTTGGGTGCGAACCTGTCGGGCTGGTTGATGCTTACGCGGGCGCGGCCCGCTTGCATGATCTTGGGTTCACCATCACCCCTGCAACGATCCGCAAATGGGCTGAGCGTGGGAAGGTTGGTCGAAAGGGTAAGGGTGCGCGAAAGCGCGTGCTGTATGACCTTGCCGATCTGGTGAGCGTGGCACAGCAATCTGTTTCGGCTTAGTTTGCCAACACCAACAATGGTGTGTCACAATTAGTTGCGACTACATAAGCACGCCCAAATTCAAGCCCGCACATTGTGTGGGCTTTCACCATTGGTGGTGATTGATGCCCACCCGCGAAGAAGTCCTGACCGCCCTAGTGTTGGCTAGGCAATCACGCCTTGACCGGATCAGCACTGATCAGCCCACAGAAATGGTTGATGTGTTCATTGATTCGTTGTTGGATCAACTAACCCTTGCCGGTGAACCTTGCGTGTGAGCGGTGGCCGGCAATCCCGCGCTTGGCAAAAGGCGCGTGCCGAAGTGCTGGCCACTGAACAGGTGTGTGGGTTGTGTGGTTTGCCATTGGACTTTCAAGCCCCACGCTTCACACCATTTGCACCCACCGTTGATCACATCGTGCCCCTGTCGCTTGGTGGTGACCTGTTAGATCGAAGCAACCTTCGGGCCGCGCACTTCAAGTGCAACACCGCAAGGGGCAATGGTACGCGCCAACAAAAGCCTCATGTGCGTGCGTGGTAGTGCCTGAATGGGGGCGGGGTCACCAAAAACTTCAAAAATCGTGCGTACGGAAGACCCCGCAAATTTGCTTTTTTTTGCGTTCAAGACCCCCCATGGGGTTCAGGTTTCGATTGTGCGGGCGCAGGATGCCCACAGGGCTGGTTTGGTTGTGGTTGGCTGTGTAGGGATACCCCCAAAGCGTGGGTGGCTTACAACGCCACACAGGGATTCGGGGTGGTTGTGGTTAGGCGTGTGATCCTTTTGTGTGGCCCGCCGGCTTCGGGCAAAAGCACGCTGGCCAATTCGTCTGTGTTTGATGGGCTGACCGTCTTTGATGTTGATGTGCCGCCGTACTCTGGCGATGAAGTTTTGTTCGGTTCGGCTTTGCGCAAGATCGGTGTGACACCTGATGCACAGGCTGTGGTGATCCGGTCGGGTGCAACTTTGGCGGCAAGAAAACAGGCCGCAGATTTGGTGAAGGCCACTGAAACAATTGTGTTGATGGTTGATGCGAAAACCTGTGTTGATCGCGTGATCAAGCGTGGCCGTTTGAACATTCCCATTGCCCGCCAGATCGCTGGTGTGCGTTATTGGTGGGATCATTTCGAACCCGAACCGCACCGCACTTCAAGGGATTGGTGAACATGGCGAAATCTGTTTCACCAAAGATTGAACCAACACCGGATTTGCGCATTGTGGTTCGCGCGTGCATTGACCAGATGGGTTGGCTTACACCTTCAGATCAGGCCACTGTTGCGCTGGCGTTGCACTACGCAGAAATGATTGAAACAGCCGAAGACCGCGCAAAGGTTTTGGGTTGGCATGGGCCGCATTTGTTGAATACCCTTCGGGCTTTGGGCGGGACACCAGCGGATCGCAAATCCATTGGTGTTGAAGAAAGGGTGGGTGGCCGTCTTGCCGAACTCAGGTCTTTACGGATCGGAAGCCCCACGGATAGCGACACCGCCGAAGCGTGAATTGACGCGCGAAACCACGCGCGGTTTTGAAGTCATTGATTTTGCTGAAACGGTTTTGGGCATGGTGTTGCTACCGTGGCAAAAATGGTTGTTTGTTCACGCGCTTGAATTGGATGATTCGGGTTCATACCGTTTCGAAACCGTGGTGGTTGAAGTCGCCCGCCAAAATGGCAAGACAGCGGCAATGAAAGTTTTGTCTTTGTGGCGAATGTATCTTGACCGCGCACCCTTGGTCATCGGGACAGCACAGAATTTGGACACATCGGAAGAAGCGTGGTTGTCTGCTGTTGAAATGGCAGAGAATGTTCCCGACCTTGCGGCCGAAATTGAAGCGGTGGACAAAGCCGCTGGCCGGAAACAACTACGATTGAAGACCGGTGAACGGTACAAAATCGCGGCGGCTTCTCGCCGTGGTGGCCGTGGGTTGTCCGGTGATCTAGTTTTGTTGGACGAATTACGCGAACACCAAACTTGGGATTCGTGGTCGGCTGTGACAAAAACCACGATGGCCAGACCGCAATCACAGGTGTGGGCATTTTCGAATGCGGGTGACCGGTTCAGTGTGGTGTTGAAACACCTTCGATCACAGGCAATCACCAGCATTGAAAATGGTGAAGATTCGCCGTTGGCTTTGTTTGAATGGTCTGCCCCTGATGATTGTGATTTGTCTGATCGTCAGGCTTGGGCACAGGCCAACCCCGCGCTTGGTCATTTGATTTCGGAACGCTCCATTTCTTCGGCTTCAACCACTGACCCTGAACCTGTTTTCCGTACTGAAGTTTTGTGCCAATGGGTTGATGTGATTTCTGATCCACCGATTGATCTTGATGCGTGGGCTGTGTGCCGCGATGTGTCCGCTAGTTTCGATGGTGCGTTTGCCATTGGTGTTGATGTTGCACCGAACGCTGGTTCGGCCGCTATCGCGGCGGCTGGTTTCCGCGCTGATGGTGTGTTGGTCATTGATGTGATTGAACACCATGGCGGTTTGGATTGGTTGTTGCCAAGGCTTGAACAGATTGTGAAGGATCACAAACCCGATGTTGTGGTGATTGATCCACGATCAGAGGCCGGTCAATTGTTGCCTGATCTTGCCAAGGCCGGCATTGATGTGATGGCTTTGAAAACTTTTGATGTGGTGCAAGCCTGTGGTGGGTTTGTTTCTTTGGTGAAGGCTGGCCGGTTGCGCCACCTTGGGCAGGATTCGTTGGATGTTGCGGTGTCTGGTGTGACGCGCCGAAGGGTTGGCGATGCGTGGTGTTTTTCGCGCCGTGACATTTCCCTTGACATTTCGCCTTTGTACGCCGTGACCTTTGCGGCCCACGCTTTGAAAGCCGCACCACCACCGGCGGCTGTTTCTTCCATTGTCAATTTGAATGATTACCTGTAAGGCGGTCGCATGATTTCAACGGTTGTTGAATTGGTTGGGTTTGCTTTGCTGGTTTTGGCGGCATTGGTTTTGTTTGGTGTTGGTGTTGCGCTGGCTGTTGCCGGTGTTTGTTGTTTGGTGATTGGTTATTTCGCGGCCGGTTTGCCAACGAAAGGTGACCGGTCATGAGCATTCTTCGCCGTAATGTCGAAAAAAGATCAGGGCCGTTCCCTGACCCGATCATCCCGCCGAATTCGCAAGCCGGTGTTTTGTCCATGGCTGGCACATTGGTGACCCCTGATTCAGTGTTGCGCATCGCCACTGTCTATGGGTGCGTGCGCATCATCGCCGAATCTGTGTCTTCGACCCCGCTGTATGTGTACCAAATGAATGGGAACATAAAGCAACGCGCCAATGATCCGGTGATGACGGAGCGTTTGAACAATCTTTTTGTTGATCTCAATGGTGATCCTTTGCCCCTGTGGAATGGTATCCACCGGTGGATTATGTCATTGGCGGTTCGCGGGAACGCTTACAGCGCAATCGTTGAACGCTCTGGCAAGTACCCAACCGGCATTGTTCCGTTGCATCCTGATGATGTTGCGGTGAAACCGAAGCGCAAGGGTTCGCGCGTTAGTGGTTGGTCATGGGAAGTTGGGCATGAACCTTTCCCAACCGAAGATTTGGTTCACATCCCTTTGATGGTTTCCGGTGCTGGCCCGCTTGGCATCGGCCCATTGGAAGCGAAAGAAACTTTTGGGTTGGCTTTGGCGGCCCAACAATTTGGTTCATCCTTCTTTGGTCAGGGCGCAACCGTGTCTGGTGTCATTGAAGTTGATGGGGCTTTGACCGCTGATGATGCCCGCGTGATCGCGGCTTCATGGAATGAATCACATGGTGGTTTGAACAAAGCGCATTTGCCAGCGGTTTTGACCGGTGGTGCATCGTTCAAACCAATCAGTGTGACACCTGAACAGGCACAATTTTTGGAAACCCGCGCCTTTCAACGCACTGACATCATGGCTTTGTTTGGTGTCCCGCCACACATGGTTGGTGACACAGCGGCTTCAACATCGTGGGGCACAGGCATTGAACAGCAATCCATTGGGTTCATTCGCCACACCTTGCGCCCCTATTTGAAGCGCATTGAATTTACCCTGTCGCAGATGCTCCCGCCTGAATATTTTGTGCGCTTTGATCTGTCTGACCTTTTGCTTGCCGATACGGCCAGCCGGTACGCGGCGTACCAAACAGCCCGCACCGCTGGCATTTTGTCGTTGAATGAGATTCGACAAAAAGAAGACCTTGCACCTTTGGCTGAATTTGGTGATGACCATTTGTTGCCTTTGAACAGTGCTTTGAATGGGGCTGATTTGATGAACATGACCGGTCAGGGTGGGACACAATCTGATGCGACCACGGAAGGCACACCACAACAATGACCACAACAATGAAGCGTTCACAATTGCGCGAAACCCGATCATTGAATGTCCACGATTTGCAGATGCGATCCAACGATGATGGATCACTAACCTTCAGTGGCTACGCTTCAATGACCGGTGTGCCCTATGCGGTCAATGATCTTCTTGGCGAATACCAAGAAACAATTGCGCGTGGCGCGTTCACCAAGGCTTTGCAAGAAAATGATGATGTGCGTTTGCTGGTCAATCACGATGGAATACCTTTGGCCCGCACTAAGTCCGGCACATTGGTTTTGTCTGAAGATGAAAATGGGTTGCGGTGTGAAGCCCAACTTGACCAATCCTCACCTTTGGTTCAAACTATCCGAAGCGCGATGCGGCGTGGTGACCTTGATCAAATGTCATTTGCTTTCGCTGTGGTTCGGCAGGAATGGTCACAGGATTACACACAGCGCACAATCAATGAATGCAGGCTGTTTGATGTTTCCGTGGTGACCTACCCCGCCAGCCCTAGCACAACCGCTGATTTGCGTTCGGCTGTGGTTCGATCTGTTGCGGCCAATGTTTCCACCGGTCGGGTGGATGAAATCCTGTTTGAATTGCGGGCCAATAGGGATTTGTCACCGGCCAATCTTGCATTGCTTGAACAATTACTTTCAAGCATCAAAGATGCGGCCGAAACAATCCACAGCGTGGGTGATGGTCTTGATGAAGCATCTGGCGCGGTGGCCGAAATGATCGGCACACCAACCGAAGATGCACCAACCGAAGATGCACCAATGGATGAAGTGCCCATTGAAGATGCACCAATGGAAGAAATTTCGCGCGGGATTGATCTTTCATTGGCCCGCGCCAAGGCTAGGCGTATCTGATGCCGGTTGCCACAATCTGCGACATTGACGACACCCTACTTTCCAAAGGTTCACCGGTTCAATCTGTCATTGATTATGTGAACAACCTTGATGGTGTGGTGTTTGTTGTCACGGGACGGAACGAATCAGAGCGTGCCGGCACGATTGCTGATTTGAAATCCGCTGGTGTGGTGTATGAAAAACTTTTCATGAACCCCGATTCGGCCACCACAACATCAGAATTCAAAGGCAAGGTCGCTGAAGATTTGTTGAAAGATTATGATGTGACCTTGGCCATTGATAACAACGCCGACAACAGGGCCGCGTTTGATGCGTTGGGAATTCCCACCCTTGATCCTGCCGACATTGCTTCTTCTTCGCGGTGTTTGCATTTGTCCCTTGCGCGTGCGATTGCCCGCAGGGTTTGAAATAAGTTTCCGAACACAACCTGTGTTTGGTTTGGTTGGCTGATTGCGCCGGAGAATCTTTTCAAGATTCCACCACCCGATTGCAACCGTTTTGTTCACTACCGAAAGGAAAGCCAAAATGGCTTTGTCTGATCGCGTGGCCGAACAGCGCACCGAAATTCAATCCAAGATTGATGCGCTTATTGCCACCGCCGAAACCGAATCCCGCACCGCTTTGACCGATGACGAAACCAACACCTTCAATGCTTTGGTTTCTGAGCGTGACGGTCTTGACGCACAACACACTTCTTTGATTGCTGAAGAAGCCCGCAAGGCCACGGTTGCTGATGCACCCGCCGCCCGCACCGCTTCGGTGCAGGTTGTGTCTGAGCCTTCGACCTACCGCAAGGGCGACCCTTCTTCGCCTTCTTACTTCCGCGACCTGACCGCCACATCGTTGAACCGTGGTGACACCCAAGGTGCTGTGGAGCGTTTGCGCCGTTCCGACATGGAACAGCGTGCCATTTCCACCACCGATGGTGGCATTGGTGAATTCGTGCCACCAGCATGGATGACCGCTGACTATGTTGCTCTTGCCCGCGCTGGCCGTGTGACCGCTGACCTGTTCAGCAAGCAAGCACTACCAACCGGCACTGACAGCATCAACCTTCCGAAGATCACCACCGGTGCATCAACGGCCGAACAGTCTTCGCAAAACAGTGCTGTTTCCAACACTGACATGGTGACCACTTCGGTTGTCGGCAATGTTGCAACGATCGCTGGCCAGCAGGTCGTTTCGGTTCAATTGGTGGAGCAATCACCGGTGAACCTTGACCAGATCATTTTGGCTGACCTTGCGGCTGACTACGCAACGCGCCTTGATGTTTTCTGCCTTAGCAACAACGCCACCGGAAAGAAGGGCATCTTGAATGTTTCTTCAACTTCGGCCAGCACCTACACCGATACGACCCCCACGGTTGCGGAATTGTACCCAAAGATTGCGGATGTAATTCAGCAGATCGCATCCAACCGGTTCCTGCCGGCTGATGCAATCGTGATGCACCCTCGCCGTTGGGGTTTCTTCTTGGCCGCGCTTGATGGTCAGAATCGCCCATTGGTTGTGCCGGCGGCTAACTCACCTTACAACGCCACCGGCGTTGCAGACAGCGTTGCTGGTCAAGGTTCGGTTGGCACGCTTCTTGGCCTGCCTGTGTACCTTGATGCCAACATTCCCACGAACAGTGGTGCTGGCACGAACCAAGACACAATTGTTGTTGGTCGTTTCAGCGACTTGGTGTTGTTTGAAGGCACACAGCGTGCAGAGGCTTTCCGCGAAACTTCAGCGGCAAACCTGTCCGTATTATTTCGCCTCTACAACTACGCGGCAATTGTCACCGAGCGTTTCCCCAAGTCCATTGGACTTGTCACCGGAACAGGTCTGGCCACCCCGACCTTCTAATTTCGGTTCAACCCTTGGCGGGTTCTCTCACATCCAAACCCAAAAGGTTTGGGTGTGGGGGAATTTGCCAAAACACTTCACAACACTTTGATTGGATTGATGATGGACAACGAAACCGCGATCAATGCTTACCAACGCGAATTGCATTCCGCAATCGTTCACAAACTACCGCGCGAAAGGGTCGAAGCGATCCGCGCCGAATTGGCCGCGCTTGGTGTGAAGCCTGATGTTGAAACCGCTGGTGCGGGTTCGGCCGCGAAGCGCACCCGCAAAACAGCATCCTAGTTTTTCCCTGAATACTTTGTGAAAGGTGGTGTGATCAATGGCCAGCGCGTACCCATCGGGCTTTGATTCGTTAGCGAAACCCACTGAAACCACGCTTGAAGACGACGCGGGTTTTGAACATGACATTGTGCACACCGATGAGGCCAACGCAATTGAAGCGGTGCAAGCCACCCTTGGTTTGAACCCTGAAGGTGCGTTCACCACGGTTGATGACCGCATTGCTGACCTTGAAGTGTTGGGCAAGCCTGTTTTGTCAAAGGTGCGAAACAGCACAGGTGCAACCTTGACCAAGGGCACAGCGGTCTATCTGTCGGGTGCTACCGGCAACCATGTGAATGTGACCAAGGCTTTGGCCACATCTGATGCGACATCGGCCCGCACCCAAGGTTTTGTTTGGGAAGACATTGCCAACAATGCTGATGGCTATGTGATCGTTGAAGGCTACCTTGAAAACATTGACACCAGCGCGGCCGCAAGCGATGGGCAAATTGTCTATCTGTCCGGCTCTGTTGCTGGTGGGTGGACTGTCACCAAACCTGTTGCACCAATTCACATGGTCTATTTGGGTGTGATTGCGAAGAAGAATCCAAGCACAGGTGTCATCTATGTGAAGGTGCAAAACGGTTTTGAATTGGACGAAATCCACGATGTGTTGATTGTGTCTGAGGCCAATGGCGATTTGTTGAAATACGATTCGGCATCAGGGTTGTGGAAGAATGCGGCCCAATCAACTTTGACTGTCACGCAATCGCAGGTCACTAACCTGACCACCGATTTGGCCGGCAAGGTGGGAACGGCCCGCACAATTAGCACAACCGCGCCGTTGGCTGGTGGTGGTGACCTTTCCGCTAATCGAACCTTGACCATTGCTGATGCGACCACATCGGTGAAGGGTGCGGTTCAACTTACCGATTCGACTTCTTCAACATCAACCACCACAGCCGCGACACCCAACGCGGTGAAATCGGCTTACGATCTGGCCAATGGGGCTGTTGCTAAGTCGTTGGTGGACGCGAAGGGTGACCTGATCGTTGGTACTGCTGATGACACGGTTGGCAGGTTGGCTTCGTCTGCCACTAACGGGCAGGTGCTGACCGTGGACACTTCCACTGGCACTGGCCTGAAGTGGGCGAGCGCGGCGGCGGGTGGCTATTCCACTGTTTACAACCGGCAACAAAGTTTTATTCAGTCTCGTTCCTCGTCGGGCACGACACGCACGATCAATTCGCCATCAAACCAGTTGGCTGCGATATCGGTGGGCGATACTATTGTGGTAGCGGTCGGCAGCGCTTCCTACGATGGCACGTTCACGGTGGCGACTAAACCGACCAATTCGCGCGTGACGTACACCGCTGGGTCGTCTTTGACGGAATCAACAACTAACGTCGGTGGAACCGTTGGGTGGACTAGTGCTGTCACGCAACGAAGCGACTTGACCATTTACGGTGGGGCGGTTGCTAGTGACGCAAGCAGCCGCACGCAACTCCTCGTCAATGGTCGAATGGATACAACACCCACGACCGGCAACAATATCTTTCCGATCCTTACGTCAATCACAGACAGTTCTTACACGTCTTACCAAACAATGAAAGCCGTCCCTATTTACTTGGCTGAGGCTGGCATCAACTACAACACGATCAAGGTGAAGGTCAATGCCTCGTCAAGTGTTGGCGACATTCGGTATGGCGTGTACTCCTCAAACTTTGACTATACGCCACACAGGCTCATACAGGACTTCGGAACTGCCGCGCTTGTTGGAGCTGGTGCCCCGTTGAATCAGAACAAAACCATTTCGTGGACAGTTCCAGAGGCCGGTTTGTATTGGCTGGTGATGTGCTTGCAAACTTCAAGTGCTGGCTCGCCGAGCGTCAC